>Ga0136643_10001667_pt1 | contig 27608 bp, 8 predicted proteins | sample TergutLab28metaG_FD_96883 | JGI IMG/M metagenome (GOLD analysis project Ga0136643, IMG submission 96883) | Labiotermes labralis P1 segment gut microbial communities from Petit-Saut dam, French Guiana - Lab288 P1 (version 3) (version 3) | ecosystem: Host-associated > Arthropoda: Insects >... | reverse complement strand
GGGCCATAGTGCGATCGGAAGGATTTTATGTCAATGAAAAATCCACTGACACCAGCTGGGATCGAACCAGCGACCTTCCGATTTGTAGCACAGCACCTTAACCACTGTGCTACCACGGTCCCCCAGTTGCCAAAGGACATGCCTGAAAGGGAAGACAAGGAAATAAGTGTATGGAGGGAACTGCAGGTGAGATATTGAAATGCGCTGCATTTCCTCAGTTTTGATAATTTTGATATTTCAGTGTAGTGTGACATATTTCCGTCGTTTTAACATTTTCTATTGACAATTAACACGTTTATTGTAATAATTAAGGACTGAGATTTCAGTCTATCTACATGTACATTCAATTACTGTGGAATTGTAATTTATTTTATGTAATAAAATGGCCTAAAGATGACCACATTCTGGTAGAAACATGTCGCCCCATAATCTGGTCTGGTAGAAAAACCAATAGACGGATTAGTTTATATGGTAATTAAGTAAATTTTGATTAATATAGTTGGATATGAAGCTCTACTAGCTATAAACACTGAAAGGCCACACATGTACATTTGCAGGTCAATCGGCTGGTAGCCCAACCTACTCTAAATTTACAGTCCAGTAAAACTCTGCAGACCGAAGGCTTTTCCACGTGGCCTGAATTTTGCGGAACGAATAATATTAAAGTCGGAAATGAACGTAAAGAAATAAAGTCTCAGAAATTGTGTGTTTCTCTGAGCATTCGATTCTGTCAAAACAACAGAAGGGCTGTATGGCCTGGAATTGTCACCAGGCTATTTAGCTACAGAACTGAATGCGGGATTAGCAAGAACGTCATTATAAATGAATCTGCCGTAAGAACGGACCAACTTGTCTTTTCATTTAAGGGCCAATCAAACACACCAGAAGGCAGTTTATAAAAATGTAAATTGTTCGAAGGTCAAGTGCGCCATTCAGGTAGAATTTTAAAGTAAGAGGCGGAAGTTGACTTTTTTTTTTTCAATGCCACCACATGTCCTTGTGGACTTCGTGATCCTCTCTCCTCCGCATGGCAGGAGTGTAACCGACTTCTGAGGTTGGGACGCCCATGAGGCGCAGTTACGTTGTCCCGATGATGTGAGTGGTGATATAGGAGGATGTAGTGCCAGGAGGGCCCTTAAACCTTAATTCTACTAACGTAGACCATGGTCACCGCGGAAATCCTCCCCTTTAGGGAAAATTCCAACGGTAGAGCCGGGAATCGAACCCGGGACCTCACGATTAGTAGTCAGAGACTCTAACCACTAGACCACGAGGCTGGTCGCAGTTGACATTAAAACTAGGAGATTTTCGCCCTTGTAATATCATCAGCTCATGTTTTGAACATTTGTAGTCGTGACGTCAAGAGAATATGCTGCTGGTGGTGGAAGGGGGAGGCGGAGGGGGGATAACGTACAACTGTACTATACTCGAATTTGCTCTAGTATTTCAAGGTGCGTCAACCCCCTTGTGTTTGTTAGAACCCAAGGGAATAATTCTATACGGATATAGCAGTCGTAACACAACTATATTATCAGGTGTATATAATTTATCAACATCAAATACATGTTTCGGTCTTTACTGCTGTGGCCATATTCAGGTTGGATACAATTTTTATCAGAAAAGCTATATAGATATGATATAATATAGAACACATTATTAGTGTAGGTAAGGGGGAACGAGACCTCGTTTTACACAAAGTCCGTGGGCGTGTGTGCAGATGGTAAAGAACCGAGCATATAACGTGTTATCTTGTTTGTCTATGACAATGAAGTACGCATGTTGTGTCTGCCATCTGCACACACACACACCGAATGTGTGTAAAACGAGATCTCGTTCCCCCCTTACCTACACTAATAATTTGTTCTATATTATATCATATCTATATAGCTTCTGTGATAAAAAATGTATCCAACCTGAAGATGGCCACAGCAGTAAAGGCCGAAACATGTAGTTCATTTTGATAAATTATATAACCTGATAATATAGTTGTGTTATGACTGTTGTATCCTTATAGAATTATTGCTCTAGTGTGTACTGGTGAGACTGGTGCAGTAATTTTGCCTTCTCTCATTGTTTACTTACTGTTTTTTTCTGTTCCTTTTGTTTCTTTCTTTTTTTAATTTTAACCGTCTCTTCTTCATTTGTTCCTCTGTCTCCGTTTTTGCCTTTCATTCCCTCTTTTGTTTATTTTTTTTTTAGCTGAATGTGTAAGCACAGTGACTTTTCACTGTGTCTCAAAATTTATAACGCATAACTTAGAACTTCTTTTCCGAAAGGCGCACTACAACTTTACAATAAAAATATATAGAAGTGCTACACTTCCAAGAAGTTAATTACAGCTACCTTCAAGAACCTTCCGTTCATTATTATAAAGCAGTACTGTAATTAATATCGTTAATTGCCCGTTAATGAAGATAACTCTGATATATAGCCCAGACAAAAGGCTTTATTTCACAATTCTTAAACTCACAGATTTCATATTATTAATCTTAAATGGCCAGAAAACAAAGGCAAAGGATAATAGCTGAGGAAAGTAAGAAGAAAGTTATATAATTAATTTATAAAGTCGATATCTAATTAGCGTTGAGTGTCATAATGAGACAAAGTGAGGGAACTCGGGCTAATGCGAGTTTTTATTACTTCTTCTGGAGTAGGGAGTGTTATGACGGTACAGCAGGCCTGATCTCCGCTGCTGCTCGTACAGTCCTTGACGTACAGCGATACAATACATAAAGCAATCCCATTACAGGCCTGGACAGGCCTTGAGGGTTCCAGGAGGTTCAGGCTCCCAGATTTCATGACAGTCGGCACATTCAGGTGGTAAGGTTGTCAGCACCGGCCGCCTTTACCCCCCAGGAAATATTTCTGGTACTCATTTCTGTCAGAGGCTGAGTCGACCCCAGAGCCATAGTACGGCCAAAAGGATTATGTTCATGGAAAATTTCAATGACACCATCGGGAATCGAACCCGCGACCTTCCGGCTTGTAGCGAAGTGCCTCAACCAACTGCGCTACCGCGTGCCCCCCGATACAATACACGCAGACATGTAAAAATTTCAACTCGTAACAAGTTATTGGTCGAACTCAAGATATTCCGTACATAACTTCATGGAGTAACAAAATTCTTAAAAATTCAACCAACGCTCAGCGAATCAAGAATTTCACCACCTTTCAAGAACGTGGAACTACGTAAGTCGCGTCGTATTGACGTCAGCCCACCGCTGGTTCATATCCTGACCCGATTGATACAATACACGTTAACACACATTTTAATATTATCTCCTATCTCTCAAATGGTCCGTTTCTTTCCGGTTTCAAACTAAATCTCTCTATAATTTTCTCATCGCCTTCGCATGCACATAGCTAGAACAAAAATATCTCTAAATCTTATTGTAACACCGTGCATTTATTTTTGTAGAATCACTTCAATTTATCAACCAACGAATACACATATAATTTCACATAAAACACTTTTAAAATATTTTAAAACTCTCCGACATACTTCGATCTTGTCAGATCATCATCATTGAGCTTTGTTCCTTGCCAAAGTTATGTTACAGTATTCACAATTCAATTCGTATCTGCAAACGAGGTGTTGTGCAGCATATCATGTTGTGTAGGAATGTGTTGTGGAGCAGTGGCTCGGTGTGATTCGTACTAAGCACACCGAGTGTTTTATGTGAAATTATATGTGCATTCGTTGGTTTATAAATTAAATGATTCCAAAAATATCTCATTAATTCTGGAGGCCTAATAATGTTTGTAAAGTCAGAGAAAACAAAATTAATTTAGGAGGGAAACAAAAATATTTCAGTGCAACATTTTTGTTAGCGTGAAAAATGTGACGACGTTAACTGATGTCTAAATCCAAAATACTTGGCGGAGAATTACTGTGCACTATATATTACTGTGCACTGTACATTACTGTGCACTACACATTACTGTGCACTATACATTACTGTGCACTGTAAATTACTGTGCACTGCATATTTCTGTGCACTATACATTACGGTGCACTATACAATACTGTGCACTGTACATTACTGTGCACTATACAATACTGTGCACTATACAATACTGTGCACTGTACATTACTGTGCACTATACATTACTGTGCACTATACATTAATCAACTGCTCGAATCAAGGAAAATTGTGTGGATATCGAGAAGTAGAAAGCATTAATCAAATCCAAATGTAAATTAATGTGTCTATAGTTAACCAACCGACACAACAACATGAATATTCAATGTAAACACTAAACGTAGGATACATCAAGTTTACCTGCGTTTACCTACACACATCTTCGCCGCATCAAACATACTGTCTGAGCATGATGGATTCTTATAATATTGCCAACTAGATGCACTAATTTCTCAAATTTATTTTCGAATAAAACTCTACATGTTTCGGACAGTTCCTCTATCCATCATCAGGAGTTTTTCACTGTACACACAGCAGTGGTATATGTGATACATATTTCCTGACATCTTGCGAGCAGTATGATGGACAGAGGAACTGTCCGAAACATGTAAAGTTTTATTTCAAAACAAACTTGAGAAATTATTTCATCTAGGTAGTTTTGTTATAAGAATTTATCACGATGCACGGTCATCAGAACGTCAAATTCGAACATGATGGATGTTTGTAACATGTGAGGTCCTTATGTTGGTGAGTAACTGTATTAAAGTCTTTTGGATTACAACGCCGTGTAATTTGTTACCCAGCTGTAACACTACACGTTGTCACATTCGAGACGTCTGCTTTCATGATCTGAGTCATGTGCCATGTACTATTATTGACATACGTATTACCGTCAACCACAACAAATTTTACTAACTACGTCTGTGGATGTCACATGTTTCGGCCCTGTGAACCATTCTCAGGCATTAAAATACACGACTTCAAAAAACACAAGTAAGAAAGCATGCAATTAGTTTCATAGAAATCGTGAGTTCTCACAAATTCTACTTTCTATTACAACATTTATGTAGCCTCGAAACATAAATATTTTATATACTTATGTGTGTTCCTTGATTTATGTCCTTCCTGTTATTGCTAAAGTTGTTATTAGTTCGAGTATTTAGTTGCCTGGTGTATTAAGGTCAATCGTAAGTTCGAAGAAATAAGAACTTTAACAGCTTTTAGAAGCAGCAGGAAGGACATTAGATCAAGAAACTCACTTCTTCTTCAGGCACTGAACTTCCTTTAGTGGTTGAAATTTATGGCCTTCTCAACATCTGTCCATTTCCCTTGATTCTGGACGCAGGTTATCCAACTTTTAACCTTGATTTGGCAACTTTCCTCTATGACTATATCCTCCCATCGGTACTTGGGCCTTTCTTGTGAACTTTTGCTTAGAGGATTCCATTTAAATATCTTCTTGACTGTTCTGGTATCTGGCATTCTTTGTCCATGACCAAACCAGCTTAGTCTTTGAGATTTAATATAATTGACTACATTTTTATGTTTTATCAGTTTATCTAATTCTTCGTTAGTTTTGATCCTCCATGTCTGATTTTCTTTCATAGGCCCAAATATTCTTCTTAGAATTTTCCTCTCAAAGACCAACGATTTCTGAATTGTAGTTTCTTTCAGCACCCATGTTTCGGAGGCGTATGTCACTATTGGTCTTATGACAGTTCTGTGTAATTTTAATTTCGAGCTGTTAGTGAATAAACTGCTTGAAGAACTTTTGGTTTGCAGAGTATGCCTTTCAAGTAGCGCAGGTCAGAAATATACAACACAGTAATAATTTAATGCTACATGAAGTTTGTAATAGATTGCAGAATTTATTAAATCTCACGAAATGTTCTTTTTTATCTGCATGCATTCTTGCTCATGTATTTTAAAGTAATACATTTTAATGCCTGATGATGGTCCACAGGACCGAAAATGTAGCATCCACTGACGTAACTAGTAAAAATCTTTGTGTTTGGCGGTATCACGTACGTCAATATCGATATGTAATAATACAAGGGGACGAATTCAAAAAAAAAATGGTATGCTGCTGGCACACTTTCGTTTACAACATAACGTCTTTACGGCCATGTCTTGGTCTCATGGACCTAATCAGACAAAATATTGATACGTGAGGCTGACAATAATATCATTTAGCACAAGCGTTACACACATCCCGCACTTCCAAAAAAAAAAACTGCCCTTAAATAAGTCAGTCATTTTTTACCCTTTATTGGTTCGTGTTCAGAGGGAGCTATCATTCCTCTACTGACGTCGCCGTCACATAACCTACATAAACAAAGAATACTTGGGATCTATCGAATTGTCTCTAAATTTTATGAAGACTGTTGGTAGCACTGTGTCTAGGGAGCACTATACATTGTGCATGCTCACTGTGTCGAATTTGTAACAGTTAATGTTTAAGGAAAATTTGTCGACTTTTCTTTAGGGTTGGACTGCAACATTGAGGTGTTGGGGTGTACAAACTAGGATTACAACAGAATTTCAAGCATTCTTGTATTGCTAAAAATACTAACATAAAAGAATATAACGAACTGTTACTTTCCTCCACTGACATCAAAGGCCAATAAAAACTCCCTGGTTCTATTACATAAACTTCATCAATATTTTCGGCACTTTAACTTGGAAAATTAAAGCAGAGTTTCTACAAAATATCTGTAATTTTTATCATTTGAATCTGATGTACAGGTCTGAGTAAAAGATTCTACAACGAACGTGAAAATTAATAAATCGTTGTCAAGTAACGTGCGGACGAACGAATTGGCGCACAAGAAGTCAAATAAAATGAGGTCGGGTTTAAGTTATGAAATTTTCGACCACTTTCATGCAACTGGACATATTTTTCTCGACAAATTAAACCCTGACTGAGGATATTCGGTATGAGACGGAATGGGGAAAGAAGCGTTTTTAGCTTCAGTGTTGCTTCTATTGGAAAGTCAGTGGTGTGCGGGTCTGTCGCTTCGCCTGAATGCGCGCACTGATTGCGGGTTTCTCCCACTCGACCACAACTTCGTACAGCAACACCCGCGCACCCTCAACTTGACACCGTCTTACTGCTTTCACGAAGTACGTGCCTCGCCTGCAGATCATCCCACTGGCTCAAGTGTTTTTGAATCGGTTGAAGGAAGACTAACCTTACTGTTCGCAATGCTATTCTTTTTTGCTAACAGAGAAGAGTAATTTTACCGGCTTCTCAGTAAAATTCAGTTAAAAAAGAATGTTTTAAGATGGAGAATTTCATACTGAACGAGAAATTAATCTGAAAAAGATAATTTCAGTTTGACACAGCTTAGCCTGAGAAACTGTGTGCCTCCAAACATCATTTTATCAATTTTAGCTAAGCACTAATTTTCATTTTAATTTATTTACTTAAAAACAACAGATATAAGTTTTTAAAAAGTTTCAAAATCACCAAAAACGACACATTAGCAGTGCTGTTTAATAGCGCGTAACTAACAGACAAAAGGAGAGGACAAACTAATATTTTGGACTCAAAACCTTTTCATTTTTTTTCCTGTGGCGCTGCGGCCCAACGCGAACCATGGTCTCCTCATTCTTGAGGTTTTCTAGATCACACACAACAACGCACCACAGTCGGTAGGACTCATCTGGACGAGTGATCAGCTCGTCGCAGAGACTTCTATTTGACAACACACAACACTCACAACAGACAAAACATCCATGCCCCCCGTTTGATTCGAACCCACGATCTCAGCAGACGAGCGGCCGTAAACCTACGCCTTAGACCGCGCGGCCACTGGGACCGGCCAAAACCTTTTCATATACAACAATAAAATGTAATAATTAATAACAACGTTAGATAAGAGAATCCATACTTGAAACAAGCTTAGTTAAAGTGTGAGATCTGAGTCTACCATAGAAATTACGTATTTAGATATAATTTCCTGCAAGTCAGACGTGAATGAAGATGGCTTAACGTACACAAGACGAAACAAGTCGTCAGACTAATTCAGTACGTCACAAAAACAATAATTAAAAGACGGCAAACTTTATTTTTTCAATAGTAAATAAATTTTAATACGTGGAATGTATCTACTATAACGGGCTAACTGAATGATTAATAAAGATATTCGACCTTTACCAGAGCACCACTACGACTTTCGTGATTATGCATCAATCAGTGGACTCTTTTCCAGTTACTGGCGTCACAATACAACGAATTAATGAAAAGACAATAACACTGGCGATAACATATTGCCTAATTAAGTTTTATCTACAAAAATATTGCCAAATTGCAAGAATATTTGAATGACATTTCTTTACATGATACTTCAAATTCTAAAGTGAAAATTGATATATTTCTCTTGTATAGAATTGTAAAAGAAACATCTAGAATAAAAACAATTTAATACAGATTATCACGAGACACGAGATGTTGTAGTTTATGGAAAGCATCGTGGTCGGCTTTCAAAACAGAGTGAAAAGAACCTCACGCATTTGTGTTGAACCAACCACCACTGTCTTACATTTTTCAGTATTCTGAAGTTTGCTTCTCGTCTCTTCGCAGTCCTCATTTCACATGCAGCTTTACGTGATCATGTGCACATGAATTATTCTTACGCCATGTCCCCGGAACTGCGGCACGTGAGGGGCTATTAAGTCAACACGGCGGCTTACTCAGTACAGCAGAAATTGCGGGAGAGTAACATAAAGCAGAAGCCTCCTTTAGACTTCCGGTGATTCGGTTACGGGTTCAAATATGGCATAGCTGAAGAATGTATATATATATATATATATATGTATGTATTATGTATGTGTGTGTGTGTGTGTGTGTGTTTTGTGGGCCGGGATAGCTCAGTCGGTATGACGACTCGCTACGGGCTGGACGGTCCGGGGATCGAATCCTGGTGGGGCCGAGATTTTCCGCACCCATCCAGACCGGCCCTGGGCCCACCCAGCCTCCTGTGCAATGGGTACCAGGTCTTTCCCAGGGGTAAAGCGGCCGGGGCGTGACATTGACCACCCACGGCATCTAGCGCCTAGGTTAAGGAAAGAGTAGAGCTGGACCTCTACTCCCCCTCTGGGCCTTCGTGGCCTGTTTTACGAAGCACTTTACCTTGTGTGTGTGTGTATGTGTGTGGGTGCGTGTGGGTGCGTGCTAAAGCCGGCCACCTACTATTGGCCTAATGGACACAAAAACAAGCACTTTTAAGTACCGGGGTTTTCGCTTTTCTGGGATGTTACCAGCTTAGGTTGGCAGTTGGTTACCGACGTTTCGGACAACAAACTGTTCCCATGTTTAAGGCTCAAGCAATCCCAGACTACTGAAATCTCACAGTGTAAGTTTTGCAATATCAGCAGAGAGACACCTGACTTTGTAGGTCTTTAGAGTTATGAAAACCCAAAGCTTAAAGAACTATTTTGTGGAATAAAAGAATGACGTAAAACAACCTACATTTTATTTAAAATTTTCATTATAATTTTGCCAGATGACTTGATTACAAATTTTACGTTTATTCATGACTAATTTCAATTATTTGTCATTGTGGTACATCCACATGCGCGCGCACTGCCGTTACCTCGAGAAAAAACTCTAATTGAATACCACTGCTGGAATGCTTCTTGTAAATAACGGTCTGTGAAGACACGGAGAGAGTCGCTACAGAAGAAGTAGAGGTCTGTATTGGCTGAAACCTTTCAACAGGCTCCGGAAAATGGAAACCGACGCCGGAAGATAAGACAGACGCCCACACACCACAACTGCCTGCCACGTCCTTCTCATTCTCCTGTCAAGTGATAGGTTTGGGCATAAATTCATAGCAGCCCGTGCAATGGACGAGCACCAACTTTGCAAAAATATATACTTTGTGGGTAGTTACCGTTCAGCACTGAAAGAGAACCTGCAAAATGGCTCATTGGTTCTATGTCGGGTTAAGGTAGTGAAGGACAACGTGTACTTATTTTATGGAGACGTGATAGCCTACTCCGTATATTGTCTAGGCTACGGGATCAACGACCAAGTGTTATTGGTCAGATTTGGGGCTGGGACCGAAGATTTTTATCTCCTCCAAATTGTCCTGACCGCTTCTAAGGTCAGCCCAGCCTTCTAGTCAATGGTTACAGATGGCTGCTTCCTGCGGAGCAAAGTCGGCCGAGCCGTAAAACTGACCACTCACTTAGCATCCAGATTACGAATGAGTGGAGCTTTACCTCCACTCCAATATATGACTTCATGGCGTGTACTGGGTCACGTTTGCTACTGAATGTATTAATAAAAATGAGAGTACGTTACTGATAATACCCTTTTTCGATTTCTGAGTTCTGGTTTGTGACGTCCTGCACTTTCGAATGTAGGTAACAGCGTTTCTTAGCACCGTCAAACTTCCCCCGTGATGATGACGCAGGCAGTAGGTTCCCAAGAACTGAACACACGCAGTCACAACGCAGTTGAAGGGAATCTTCGCAGACACAACCGGGCCAAATCCCACATTAATACGACACAGCCTCAGCCACAAGACTTGACACGTGTCGATCAGTAAGTGGTACGTGTAATTAACACAAAACCAATACAAATTTTACGTTCACGGTTCCGTGCATCGTTGATTTATATTAATAATTGTCCAACGAGACGCAACACAAAGCAGTCTAATTATTATTCTGCGCGTTTACTCTACATGCTTCGGGTGTCAACAACACCCATCATCAGGAGTACACAAAACTGTAACTACAGCCTCCGTTACTGGTCATATTTTGTGCGGCTTCCTCCTTCCAACGTGGCCAAGCTAACTTAGCCACAAAATATGACCAGTACCGGAGGCTGTAGTTACAGTTTTGTGTACTCCTGATGATGGGTGTGGTTGACACCCGAAACATGTAGAGTGAACGCGCAGATTAATAACTAGACTGCTTTGTGTTGAATCTCGTTGGACAATTATTAATACCAGTACAGATCTTTCACTTTCAAAAATAATGTGCGTCGTTAATTTTAATTTTTAGCCAACTCATTTTGGGGAAACCGTATTTCGATAATTTGTGTAATGCAAAAACATTCGATATTAAGTTTCTCTCTTATTTGGTCGTTATTCTGGTTGCTACGCAACCGATGTCGTTTGGTACAAAGCAAAAACGATCTATGCCTACTGCCGTGTGTTTGCTGTGACAGCAACATGACGCAGGAGTAGATCATATGCGGAGTCACGGCGATAAAAAAAAAAAAAAAAAAAAAAAAATTGGCCAACGAATTTGTCATACTGACGGAGAACTAGCAATATCGTAGACTAAATTACTTGGAGAGAAGCCCATGAATAACAGCCGTTACTGCCAGCAGGCTGAAAATTATAGCCTAATATTCTTCTTTCATGTCTTAACACATTCAACATATAAAAGGACTTCAATTTACAGTAGCGTTCTTAATAAAATAAGCATTTTATTGTATCCTATTAGCATGCCGACTTCATCAAAACCTGCAAGGATCATGTACAGTTTTTTACGATTATCTTCGTCTTATATTAACTTTCTAAAGTACACTAAGGGATGTAAAGTCCTTCAGTGAAGACTGCAATAAACAGAAGTGGTCGTGGCCGATTGGAAGGTAGAGTACTGTCTCACCAGCTGCTTAGAAGGACTGAGGAAAATATGAAAGGCTTTTTTTTATATTTTGCTGACCGTGCATCTCAGTACAATCTTAGTAATTAACCAACTTAATACACAAATTCTTGTTTTATAATAAGTTTATTATGTTCCTCTACATGTTTCGAGCACTATGTGCTCATCATCAGGAGGTGACAATTGTATTATTGCATTGTATTGTTTCAGTGTGATGATACCAGATGCTGTATAACACAATTTTCACCTCCTGATGATGAGCACAATAGTGCTCGAAACATTTGGAAGCATATAATAAACTTATTATAAAACAAGAATTTGTGCATTCAGTTGGTTAATTACTAAGACGAAAGGCTTGAAGAATAACTTGCGCCCTGGATAGATTTTGGGCTTAAGTTTAAGGTAAAAGCTGATGAAGTCCAACATTTGGGGGCAATTGTGTGTGGTGGTGATACTTAGACACTTAAAAAAATAGATCACAAATACCTTGCAAATTTTAAATTGTAGTAGTAAATAAGGATGAAAGAGATCATCTTGACTTATCGTGTGAAAAATTAAGAAGTATTACACAGAGTTAAAGAAGAATGAAACAACTTACATACAACATAAAGAAGGAATTTATCCCAGTAATTAACCAACTTGATGCACAAAATTTTTGTTTTACAATACGTTTATTGCATGCTTCTACATATTTCGAGCACATGTGCTCATCATCAGGGGGTCAAAATTGCATTACACAGCCTCTGGTATTATCACACCTATAGGTGGCCGTCTTGAGACGGTCACCTATAGGTGTGATGATACCAGAAATACCAGGCATGAAATAAACTTATTGTAAAACAAAAATTTTGTGCATCAAGTTGGTTAATTACTCAGATAAATATACTGAGATGCACGGTCAGAAAAACGTCAATATAAAGAAGGAAGGTTAACTGGGTTGAGCAAATCTTTCGTGGCAACTGCCATCTAAAACACGTTATTGAAGAGACGAGCAGACTAGGAGGAAGACTTAAGAAGCTATTGGATGGCTTTAAAAAGAAAAGAAAATACTCTAATTGGAAAGAGGAAGCAATAGACCGCTCCCAGAGGGGAACTCACTTTGACAAAAACCATGGACTTGTCGTGAGACAGACTACGCAACAAATATAGACTTTTCATTCGAAATTTGAACCTCGTAAAGAGGAAGTAAGAATGCTAAAATTCTAGCCATTCAGTCCCCGTGATTTGTACAGAGTTCTGTCGATAATAATATGAATCTGTTTGCCGTACATGATACACATATAAGAGTCGTAAACATAAACACGGTTCTAGCGTATCGGACTTAAGAAAGCGTAGTTTTAGAGATGTGAAAATATCAGCGCATTCTTAAATTTCATATTATTGAAGCTATCACACTTCCTTCACAGTCAGTACAAAACCAAACAGTAATAATATCCTAAGTATTATTTTACTACCTGATGACCAAGAAAAATTTTAATATTATCTTGTCATCTATGCACATTTCTTTCACCAGGTCTTACCTCGTATTTCTTTCCATGATCTTAAGTAACCTGGCAAAATCCTTCCATTAATTACAGCTGCAAATGACTTAGCTAATTAGTTTGTGTTTGCATAGATTAGACATTGTAGCCTCTCTCGCCCCGAAAATAATTCTAAAGTAGTGAATCTTTATTTCATGCCTCAAAACTCTTTAACTCTTCGATCAGTCTGCCGCAAGACATCCACAATTTGACGTCAATTTTCATGCCCCAAGCAAGATGTGAACCAGCAGCTATAGACTGCGGGGATCTAAGGCTACGCCGACCGCGACAGACAGCGAAAAAAATTGGTTTAGTGTCATGAAATGGTACGTCCAAGTTGAATAAAGCTTTTACATAATCTGCATTTTAATTCTTAATTTCTATGTATGCGTGAGCTGAAATTTGTATGGACACAGAAAGTGTCAGGTGCGACTTTTGTAACTGTGTTTCAATGGCCGTTGTAAGGCCGATACATGTAGCAGAATATAATAATATATTATGACACTAAAAGCAAACTGCTATAAGTGTATTGATTGAACAATTTAATAACAGACAAGACAGTTCTTATAATAAAGCCAACCAGATGCACTAATTTCCCAAATCTGTTTTTGGAATAAAACTCTACATGTTTCGGATAGTTCCTCTGTCCATCATCAGGAGATTTTTACTGTACATACAGCAATGGTATATGTCATACAGTTTTGCTGACAGCTTGCGAGCAGGATCAGGACGGAACTGCAGTTCCGTCCTGATCCTGCTCGCAAGCTGTCAGCAAAACTGTATGACATATACCATTGCTGTATGTACAGTAAAAATCTCCTGATGATGGACAGAGGAACTATCCGAAACATGTAGAGTTTTATTCCAAAAACAGATTTGGGAAATTAGTGCATCTGGTTGGCTTTATTATAAGAACTGTCTTGTCTGTTATTAAATTGTTCAATCAATACACTTATAGCAGTTTGCTTTTAGTGTCATAATATATTATTATATTCTGCTACATGTATCGGCCTTACAACGGCCATTGAAACACAGTTACAAAAGTCGCACCTGACACTTTCTGTGTCCATACAAATTTCAGCTCACGCATACATAGAAATTAAGAATTAAAATGCAGATTATGTAAAAGCTTTATTCAACTTGGACGTACCATTTCATGACACTAAACCAATTTTTTTCGCTGTCTGTCGCGGTCGGCGTAGCCTTAGATCCCCGCAGTCTATAGCTGCTGGTTCACATCTTGCTTGGGGCATGAAAATTGACGTCAAATTGTGGATGTCTTGCGGCAGACTGATCGAAGAGTTAAAGAGTTTTGAGGCATGAAATAAAGATTCACTACTTTAGAATTATTTTCGGGGCGAGAGAGGCTACAATGTCTAATCTATGCAAACACAAACTAATTAGCTAAGTCATTTGCAGCTGTAATTAATGGAAGGATTTTGCCAGGTTACTTAAGATCATGGAAAGAAATACGAGGTAAGACCTGGTGAAAGAAATGTGCATAGATGACAAGATAATATTAAAATTTTTCTTGGTCATCAGGTAGTAAAATAATACTTAGGATATTATTACTGTTTGGTTTTGTACTGACTGTGAAGGAAGTGTGATAGCTTCAATAATATGAAATTTAAGAATGCGCTGATATTTTCACATCTCTAAAACTACGCTTTCTTAAGTCCGATACGCTAGAACCGTGTTTATGTTTACGACTCTTATATGTGTATCATGTACGGCAAACAGATTCATATTATTATCGACAGAACTCTGTACAAATCACGGGGACTGAATGGCTAGAATTTTAGCATTCTTACTTCCTCTTTACGAGGTTCAAATTTCGAATGAAAAGTCTATATTTGTTGCGTAGTCTGTCTCACGACAAGTCCATGGTTTTTGTCAAAGTGAGTTCCCCTCTGGGAGCGGTCTATTGCTTCCTCTTTCCAATTAGAGTATTTTCTTTTCTTTTTAAAGCCATCCAATAGCTTCTTAAGTCTTCCTCCTAGTCTGCTCGTCTCTTCAATAACGTGTTTTAGATGGCAGTTGCCACGAAAGATTTGCTCAACCCAGTTAACCTTCCTTCTTTATATTGACGTTTTTCTGACCGTGCATCTCAGTATATTTATCTGAGTAATTAACCAACTTGATGCACAAAATTTTTGTTTTACAATAAGTTTATTTCATGCCTGGTATTTCTGGTATCATCACACCTATAGGTGACCGTCTCAAGACGGCCACCTATAGGTGTGATAATACCAGAGGCTGTGTAATGCAATTTTGACCCCCTGATGATGAGCACATGTGCTCGAAATATGTAGAAGCATGCAATAAACGTATTGTAAAACAAAAATTTTGTGCATCAAGTTGGTTAATTACTGGGATAAATTCCTTCTTTATGTTGTATGTAAGTTGTTTCATTCTTCTTTAACTCTGTGTAATACTTCTTAATTTTTCACACGATAAGTCAAGATGATCTCTTTCATCCTTATTTACTACTACAATTTAAAATTTGCAAGGTATTTGTGATCTATTTTTTTAAGTGTCTAAGTATCACCACCACACACAATTGCCCCCAAATGTTGGACTTCATCAGCTTTTACCTTAAACTTAAGCCCAAAATCTATCCAGGGCGCAAGTTATTCTTCAAGCCTTTCGTCTTAGTAATTAACCAACTGAATGCACAAATTCTTGTTTTATAATAAGTTTATTATATGCTTCCAAATGTTTCGAGCACTATTGTGCTCATCATCAGGAGGTGAAAATTGTGTTATACAGCATCTGGTATCATCACACTGAAACAATACAATGCAATAATACAATTGTCACCTCCTGATGATGAGCACATAGTGCTCGAAACATGTAGAGGAACATAATAAACTTATTATAAAACAAGAATTTGTGTATTAAGTTGGTTAATTACTAAGATTGTACTGAGATGCACGGTCAGCAAAATATAAAAAAAAGCCTTTCATATTTTCCTCAGTCCTTCTAAGCAGCTGGTGAGACAGTACTCTACCTTCCAATCGGCCACGACCACTTCTGTTTATTGCAGTCTTCACTGAAGGACTTTACATCCCTTAGTGTACTTTAGAAAGTTAATATAAGACGAAGATAATCGTAAAAAACTGTACATGATCCTTGCAGGTTTTGATGAAGTCGGCATGCTAATAGGATACAATAAAATGCTTATTTTATTAAGAACGCTACTGTAAATTGAAGTCCTTTTATATGTTGAATGTGTTAAGACATGAAAGAAGAATATTAGGCTATAATTTTCAGCCTGCTGGCAGTAACGGCTGTTATTCATGGGCTTCTCTCCAAGTAATTTAGTCTACGATATTGCTAGTTCTCCGTCAGTATGACAAATTCGTTGGCCAATTTTTTTTTTTTTTTTTTTTTTTTTATCGCCGTGACTCCGCATATGATCTACTCCTGCGTCATGTTGCTGTCACAGCAAACACACGGCAGTAGGCATAGATCGTTTTTGCTTTGTACCAAACGACATCGGTTGCGTAGCAACCAGAATAACGACCAAATAAGAGAGAAACTTAATATCGAATGTTTTTGCATTACACAAATTATCGAAATACGGTTTCCCCAAAATGAGTTGGCTAAAAATTAAAATTAACGACGCACATTATTTTTGAAAGTGAAAGATCTGTACTGGTATTAATAATTGTCCAACGAGATTCAACACAAAGCAGTCTAGTTATTAATCTGCGCGTTCACTCTACATGTTTCGGGTGTCAACCACACCCATCATCAGGAGTACACAAAACTGTAACTACAGCCTCCGGTACTGGTCATATTTTGTGGCTAAGTTAGCTTGGCCACGTTGGAAGGAGGAAGCCGCACAAAATATGACCAGTAACGGAGGCTGTAGTTACAGTTTTGTGTACTCCTGATGATGGGTGTTGTTGACACCCGAAGCATGTAGAGTAAACGCGCAGAATAATAATTAGACTGCTTTGTGTTGCGTCTCGTTGGACAATTATTAATATAAATCAACGATGCACGGAACCGTGAACGTAAAATTTGTATTGGTTTTGTGTTAATTACACGTACCACTTACTGATCGACACGTGTCAAGTCTTGTGGCTGAGGCTGTGTCGTATTAATGTGGGATTTGGCCCGGTTGTGTCTGCGAAGATTCCCTTCAACTGCGTTGTGACTGCGTGTGTTCAGTTCTTGGGAACCTACTGCCTGCGTCATCATCACGGGGGAAGTTTGACGGTGCTAAGAAACGCTGTTACCTACATTCGAAAGTGCAGGACGTCACAAACCAGAACTCAGAAATCGAAAAAGGGTATTATCAGTAACGTACTCTCATTTTTATTAATACATTCAGTAGCAAACGTGACCCAGTACACGCCATGAAGTCATATATTGGAGTGGAGGTAAAGCTCCACTCATTCGTAATCTGGATGCTAAGTGAGTGGTCAGTTTTACGGCTCGGCCGACTTTGCTCCGCAGGAAGCAGCCATCTGTAACCATTGACTAGAAGGCTGGGCTGACCTTAGAAGCGGTCAGGACAATTTGGAGGAGATAAAAATCTTCGGTCCCAGCCCCAAATCTGACCAATAACACTTGGTCGTTGATCCCGTAGCCTAGACAATATACGGAGTAGGCTATCACGTCTCCATAAAATAAGTACACGTTGTCCTTCACTACCTTAACCCGACATAGAACCAATGAGCCATTTTGCAGGTTCTCTTTCAGTGCTGAACGGTAACTACCCACAAAGTATATATTTTTGCAAAGTTGGTGCTCGTCCATTGCACGGGCTGCTATGAATTTATGCCCAAACCTATCACTTGACAGGAGAATGAGAAGGACGTGGCAGGCAGTTGTGGTGTGTGGGCGTCTGTCTTATCTTCCGGCGTCGGTTTCCATTTTCCGGAGCCTGTTGAAAGGTTTCAGCCAATACAGACCTCTACTTCTTCTGTAGCGACTCTCTCCGTGTCTTCACAGACCGTTATTTACAAGAAGCATTCCAGCAGTGGTATTCAATTAGAGTTTTTTCTCGAGGTAACGGCAGTGCGCGCGCATGTGGATGTACCACAATGACAAATAATTGAAATTAGTCATGAATAAACGTAAAATTTGTAATCAAGTCATCTGGCAAAATTATAATGAAAATTTTAAATAAAATGTAGGTTGTTTTACGTCATTCTTTTATTCCACAAAATAGTTCTTTAAGCTTTGGGTTTTCATAACTCTAAAGACCTACAAAGTCAGGTGTCTCTCTGCTGATATTGCAAAACTTACACTGTGAGATTTCAGTAGTCTGGGATTGCTTGAGCCTTAAACATGGGAACAGTTTGTTGTCCGAAACGTCGGTAACCAACTGCCAACCTAAGCTGGTAACATCCCAGAAAAGCGAAAACCCCGGTACTTAAAAGTGCTTGTTTTTGTGTCCATTAGGCCAATAGTAGGTGGCCGGCTTTAGCACGCACCCACACGCACCCACACACATACACACACACACAAGGTAAAGTGCTTCGTAAAACAGGCCACGAAGGCCCAGAGGGGGAGTAGAGGTCCAGCTCTACTCTTTCCTTAACCTAGGCGCTAGATGCCGTGGGTGGTCAATGTCACGCCCCGGCCGCTTTACCCCTGGGAAAGACCTGGTACCCATTGCACAGGAGGCTGGGTGGGCCCAGGGCCGGTCTGGATGGGTGCGGAAAATCTCGGCCCCACCAGGATTCGATCCCCGGACCGTCCAGCCCGTAGCGAGTCGTCATACCGACTGAGCTATCCCGGCCCACAAAACACACACACACACACACACACATACATAATACATACATATATATATATATATATATACATTCTTCAGCTATGCCATATTTGAACCCGTAACCGAATCACCGGAAGTCTAAAGGAGGCTTCTGCTTTATGTTACTCTCCCGCAATTTCTGCTGTACTGAGTAAGCCGCCGTGTTGACTTAATAGCCCCTCACGTGCCGCAGTTCCGGGGACATGGCGTAAGAATAATTCATGTGCACATGATCACGTAAAGCTGCATGTGAAATGAGGACTGCGAAGAGACGAGAAGCAAACTTCAGAATACTGAAAAATGTAAGACAGTGGTGGTTGGTTCAACACAAATGCGTGAGGTTCTTTTCACTCTGTTTTGAAAGCCGACCACGATGCTTTCCATAAACTACAACATCTCGTGTCTCGTGATAATCTGTATTAAATTGTTTTTATTCTAGATGTTTCTTTTACAATTCTATACAAGAGAAATATATCAATTTTCACTTTAGAATTTGAAGTATCATGTAAAGAAATGTCATTCAAATATTCTTGCAATTTGGCAATATTTTTGTAGATAAAACTTAATTAGGCAATATGTTATCGCCAGTGTTATTGTCTTTTCATTAATTCGTTGTATTGTGACGCCAGTAACTGGAAAAGAGTCCACTGATTGATGCATAATCACGAAAGTCGTAGTGGTGCTCTGGTAAAGGTCGAATATCTTTATTAATCATTCAGTTAGCCCGTTATAGTAGATACATTCCACGTATTAAAATTTATTTACTATTGAAAAAATAAAGTTTGCCGTCTTTTAATTATTGTTTTTGTGACGTACTGAATTAGTCTGACGACTTGTTTCGTCTTGTGTACGTTAAGCCATCTTCATTCACGTCTGACTTGCAGGAAATTATATCTAAATACGTAATTTCTATGGTAGACTCAGATCTCACACTTTAACTAAGCTTGTTTCAAGTATGGATTCTCTTATCTAACGTTGTTATTAATTATTACATTTTATTGTTGTATATGAAAAGGTTTTGGCCGGTCCCAGTGGCCGCGCGGTCTAAGGCGTAGGTTTACGGCCGCTCGTCTGCTGAGATCGTGGGTTCGAATCAAACGGGGGGCATGGATGTTTTGTCTGTTGTGAGTGTTGTGTGTTGTCAAATAGAAGTCTCTGCGACGAGCTGATCACTCGTCCAGATGAGTCCTACCGACTGTGGTGCGTTGTTGTGTGTGATCTAGAAAACCTCAAGAATGAGGAGACCATGGTTCGCGTTGGGCCGCAGCGCCACAGGAAAAAAAATGAAAAGGTTTTGAGTCCAAAATATTAGTTTGTCCTCTCCTTTTGTCTGTTAGTTACGCGCTATTAAACAGCACTGCTAATGTGTCGTTTTTGGTGATTTTGAAACTTTTTAAAAACTTATATCTGTTGTTTTTAAGTAAATAAATTAAAATGAAAATTAGTGCTTAGCTAAAATTGATAAAATGATGTTTGGAGGCACACAGTTTCTCAGGCTAAGCTGTGTCAAACTGAAATTATCTTTTTCAGATTAATTTCTCGTTCAGTATGAAATTCTCCATCTTAAAACATTCTTTTTTAACTGAATTTTACTGAGAAGCCGGTAAAATTACTCTTCTCTGTTAGCAAAAAAGAATAGCATTGCGAACAGTAAGGTTAGTCTTCCTTCAACCGATTCAAAAACACTTGAGCCAGTGGGATGATCTGCAGGCGAGGCACGTACTTCGTGAAAGCAGTAAGACGGTGTCAAGTTGAGGGTGCGCGGGTGTTGCTGTACGAAGTTGTGGTCGAGTGGGAGAAACCCGCAATCAGTGCGCGCATTCAGGCGAAGCGACAGACCCGCACACCACTGACTTTCCAATAGAAGCAACACTGAAGCTAAAAACGCTTCTTTCCCCATTCCGTCTCATACCGAATATCCTCAGTCAGGGTTTAATTTGTCGAGAAAAATATGTCCAGTTGCATGAAAGTGGTCGAAAATTTCATAACTTAAACCCGACCTCATTTTATTTGACTTCTTGTGCGCCAATTCGTTCGTCCGCACGTTACTTGACAACGATTTATTAATTTTCACGTTCGTTGTAGAATCTTTTACTCAGACCTGTACATCAGATTCAAATGATAAAAATTACAGATATTTTGTAGAAACTCTGCTTTAATTTTCCAAGTTAAAGTGCCGAAAATATTGATGAAGTTTATGTAATAGAACCAGGGAGTTTTTATTGGCCTTTGATGTCAGTGGAGGAAAGTAACAGTTCGTTATATTCTTTTATGTTAGTATTTTTAGCAATACAAGAATGCTTGAAATTCTGTTGTAATCCTAGTTTGTACACCCCAACACCTCAATGTTGCAGTCCAACCCTAAAGAAAAGTCGACAAATTTTCCTTAAACATTAACTGTTACAAATTCGACACAGTGAGCATGCACAATGTATAGTGCTCCCTAGACACAGTGCTACCAACAGTCTTCATAAAATTTAGAGACAATTCGATAGATCCCAAGTATTCTTTGTTTATGTAGGTTATGTGACGGCGACGTCAGTAGAGGAATGATAGCTCCCTCTGAACACGAACCAATAAAGGGTAAAAAATGACTGACTTATTTAAGGGCAGTTTTTTTTTTTGGAAGTGCGGGATGTGTGTAACGCTTGTGCTAAATGATATTATTGTCAGCCTCACGTATCAATATTTTGTCTGATTAGGTCCATGAGACCAAGACATGGCCGTAAAGACGTTATGTTGTAAACGAAAGTGTGCCAGCAGCATACCATTTTTTTTTTGAATTCGTCCCCTTGTATTATTACATATCGATATTGACGTACGTGATACCGCCAAACACAAAGATTTTTACTAGTTACGTCAGTGGATGCTACATTTTCGGTCCTGTGGACCATCATCAGGCATTAAAATGTATTACTTTAAAATACATGAGCAAGAATGCATGCAGATAAAAAAGAACATTTCGTGAGATTTAATAAATTCTGCAATCTATTACAAACTTCATGTAGCATTAAATTATTACTGTGTTGTATATTTCTGACCTGCGCTACTTGAAAGGCATACTCTGCAAACCAAAAGTTCTTCAAGCAGTTTATTCACTAACAGCTCGAAATTAAAATTACACAGAACTGTCATAAGACCAATAGTGACATACGCCTCCGAAACATGGGTGCTGAAAGAAACTACAATTCAGAAATCGTTGGTCTTTGAGAGGAAAATTCTAAGAAGAATATTTGGGCCTATGAAAGAAAATCAGACATGGAGGATCAAAACTAACGAAGAATTAGATAAACTGATAAAACATAAAAATGTAGTCAATTATATTAAATCTCAAAGACTAAGCTGGTTTGGTCATGGACAAAGAATGCCAGATACCAGAACAGTCAAGAAGATATTTAAATGGAATCCTCTAAGCAAAAGTTCACAAGAAAGGCCCAAGTACCGATGGGAGGATATAGTCATAGAGGAAAGTTGCCAAATCAAGGTTAAAAGTTGGATAACCTGCGTCCAGAATCAAGGGAAATGGACAGATGTTGAGAAGGCCATAAATTTCAACCACTAAAGGAAGTTCAGTGCCTGAAGAAGAAGTGAGTTTCTTGATCTAATGTCCTTCCTGCTGCTTCTAAAAGCTGTTAAAGTTCTTATTTCTTCGAACTTACGATTGACCTTAATACACCAGGCAACTAAATACTCGAACTAATAACAACTTTAGCAATAACAGGAAGGACATAAATCAAGGAACACACATAAGTATATAAAATATTTATGTTTCGAGGCTACATAAATGTTGTAATAGAAAGTAGAATTTGTGAGAACTCACGATTTCTATGAAACTAATTGCATGCTTTCTTACTTGTGTTTTTTGAAGTCGTGTATTTTAATGCCTGAGAATGGTTCACAGGGCCGAAACATGTGACATCCACAGACGTAGTTAGTAAAATTTGTTGTGGTTGACGGTAATACGTATGTCAATAATAGTACATGGCACATGACTCAGATCATGAAAGCAGACGTCTCGAATGTGACAACGTGTAGTGTTACAGCTGGGTAACAAATTACACGGCGTTGTAATCCAAAAGACTTTAATACAGTTACTCACCAACATAAGGACCTCACATGTTACAAACATCCATCATGTTCGAATTTGACGTTCTGATGACCGTGCATCGTGATAAATTCTTATAACAAAACTACCTAGATGAAATAATTTCTCAAGTTTGTTTTGAAATAAAACTTTACATGTTTCGGACAGTTCCTCTGTCCATCATACTGCTCGCAAGATGTCAGGAAATATGTATCACATATACCACTGCTGTGTGTACAGTGAAAAACTCCTGATGATGGATAGAGGAACTGTCCGAAACATGTAGAGTTTTATTCGAAAATAAATTTGAGAAATTAGTGCATCTAGTTGGCAATATTATAAGAATCCATCATGCTCAGACAGTATGTTTGATGCGGCGAAGATGTGTGTAGGTAAACGCAGGTAAACTTGATGTATCCTACGTTTAGTGTTTACATTGAATATTCATGTTGTTGTGTCGGTTGGTTAACTATAGACACATTAATTTACATTTGGATTTGATTAATGCTTTCTACTTCTCGATATCCACACAATTTTCCTTGATTCGAGCAGTTGATTAATGTATAGTGCACAGTAATGTATAGTGCACAGTAATGTACAGTGCACAGTATTGTATAGTGCACAGTATTGTATAGTGCACAGTAATGTACAGTGCACAGTATTGTATAGTGCACCGTAATGTATAGTGCACAGAAATATGCAGTGCACAGTAATTTACAGTGCACAGTAATGTATAGTGCACAGTAATGTGTAGTGCACAGTAATGTACAGTGCACAGTAATATATAGTGCACAGTAATTCTCCGCCAAGTATTTTGGATTTAGACATCAGTTAACGTCGTCACATTTTTCACGCTAACAAAAATGTTGCACTGAAATATTTTTGTTTCCCTCCTAAATTAATTTTGTTTTCTCTGACTTTACAAACATTATTAGGCCTCCAGAATTAATGAGATATTTTTGGAATCATTTAATTTATAAACCAACGAATGCACATATAATTTCACATAAAACACTCGGTGTGCTTAGTACGAATCACACCGAGCCACTGCTCCACAACACATTCCTACACAACATGATATGCTGCACAACACCTCGTTTGCAGATACGAATTGAATTGTGAATACTGTAACATAACTTTGGCAAGGAACAAAGCTCAATGATGATGATCTGACAAGATCGAAGTATGTCGGAGAGTTTTAAAATATTTTAAAAGTGTTTTATGTGAAATTATATGTGTATTCGTTGGTTGATAAATTGAAGTGATTCTACAAAAATAAATGCACGGTGTTACAATAAGATTTAGAGATATTTTTGTTCTAGCTATGTGCATGCGAAGGCGATGAGAAAATTATAGAGAGATTTAGTTTGAAACCGGAAAGAAACGGACCATTTGAGAGATAGGAGATAATATTAAAATGTGTGTTAACGTGTATTGTATCAATCGGGTCAGGATATGAACCAGCGGTGGGCTGACGTCAATACGACGCGACTTACGTAGTTCCACGTTCTTGAAAGGTGGTGAAATTCTTGATTCGCTGAGCGTTGGTTGAATTTTTAAGAATTTTGTTACTCCATGAAGTTATGTACGGAATATCTTGAGTTCGACCAATAACTTGTTACGAGTTGAAATTTTTACATGTCTGCGTGTATTGTATCGGGGGGCACGCGGTAGCGCAGTTGGTTGAGGCACTTCGCTACAAGCCGGAAGGTCGCGGGTTCGATTCCCGATGGTGTCATTGAAATTTTCCATGAACATAATCCTTTTGGCCGTACTATGGCTCTGGGGTCGACTCAGCCTCTGACAGAAATGAGTACCAGAAATATTTCCTGGGGGGTAAAGGCGGCCGGTGCTGACAACCTTACCACCTGAATGTGCCGACTGTCATGAAATCTGGGAGCCTGAACCTCCTGGAACCCTCAAGGCCTGTCCAGGCCTGTAATGGGATTGCTTTATGTATTGTATCGCTGTACGTCAAGGACTGTACGAGCAGCAGCGGAGATCAGGCCTGCTGTACCGTCATAACACTCCCTACTCCAGAAGAAGTAATAAAAACTCGCATTAGCCCGAGTTCCCTCACTTTGTCTCATTATGACACTCAACGCTAATTAGATATCGACTTTATAAATTAATTATATAACTTTCTTCTTACTTTCCTCAGCTATTATCCTTTGCCTTTGTTTTCTGGCCATTTAAGATTAATAATATGAAATCTGTGAGTTTAAGAATTGTGAAATAAAGCCTTTTGTCTGGGCTATATATCAGAGTTATCTTCATTAACGGGCAATTAACGATATTAATTACAGTACTGCTTTATAATAATGAACGGAAGGTTCTTGAAGGTAGCTGTAATTAACTTCTTGGAAGTGTAGCACTTCTATATATTTTTATTGTAAAGTTGTAGTGCGCCTTTCGGAAAAGAAGTTCTAAGTTATGCGTTATAAATTTTGAGACACAGTGAAAAGTCACTGTGCTTACACATTCAGCTAAAAAAAAAATAAACAAAAGAGGGAATGAAAGGCAAAAACGGAGACAGAGGAACAAATGAAGAAGAGACGGTTAAAATTAAAAAAAGAAAGAAACAAAAGGAACAGAAAAAAACAGTAAGTAAACAATGAGAGAAGGCAAAATTACTGCACCAGTCTCACCAGTACACACTAGAGCAATAATTCTATAAGGATACAACAGTCATAACACAACTATATTATCAGGTTATATAATTTATCAAAATGAACTACATGTTTCGGCCTTTACTGCTGTGGCCATCTTCAGGTTGGATACATTTTTTATCACAGAAGCTATATAGATATGATATAATATAGAACAAATTATTAGTGTAGGTAAGGGGGGAACGAGATCTCGTTTTACACACATTCGGTGTGTGTGTGTGCAGATGGCAGACACAACATGCGTACTTCATTGTCATAGACAAACAAGATAACACGTTATATGCTCGGTTCTTTACCATCTGCACACACGCCCACGGACTTTGTGTAAAACGAGGTCTCGTTCCCCCTTACCTACACTAATAATGTGTTCTATATTATATCATATCTATATAGCTTTTCTGATAAAAATTGTATCCAACCTGAATATGGCCACAGCAGTAAAGACCGAAACATGTATTTGATGTTGATAAATTATATACACCTGATAATATAGTTGTGTTACGACTGCTATATCCGTATAGAATTATTCCCTTGGGTTCTAACAAACACAAGGGGGTTGACGCACCTTGAAATACTAGAGCAAATTCGAGTATAGTACAGTTGTACGTTATCCCCCCTCCGCCTCCCCCTTCCACCACCAGCAGCATATTCTCTTGACGTCACGACTACAAATGTTCAAAACATGAGCTGATGATATTACAAGGGCGAAAATCTCCTAGTTTTAATGTCAACTGCGACCAGCCTCGTGGTCTAGTGGTTAGAGTCTCTGACTACTAATCGTGAGGTCCCGGGTTCGATTCCCGGCTCTACCGTTGGAATTTTCCCTAAAGGGGAGGATTTCCGCGGTGACCATGGTCTACGTTAGTAGAATTAAGGTTTAAGGGCCCTCCTGGCACTACATCCTCCTATATCACCACTCACATCATCGGGACAACGTAACTGCGCCTCATGGGCGTCCCAACCTCAGAAGTCGGTTACACTCCTGCCATGCGGAGGAGAGAGGATCACGAAGTCCACAAGGACATGTGGTGGCATTGAAAAAAAAAAAGTCAACTTCCGCCTCTTACTTTAAAATTCTACCTGAATGGCGCACTTGACCTTCGAACAATTTACATTTTTATAAACTGCCTTCTGGTGTGTTTGATTGGCCCTTAAATGAAAAGACAAGTTGGTCCGTTCTTACGGCAGATTCATTTATAATGACGTTCTTGCTAATCCCGCATTCAGTTCTGTAGCTAAATAGCCTGGTGACAATTCCAGGCCATACAGCCCTTCTGTTGTTTTGACAGAATCGAATGCTCAGAGAAACACACAATTTCTGAGACTTTATTTCTTTACGTTCATTTCCGACTTTAATATTATTCGTTCCGCAAAATTCAGGCCACGTGGAAAAGCCTTCGGTCTGCAGAGTTTTACTGGACTGTAAATTTAGAGTAGGTTGGGCTACCAGCCGATTGACCTGCAAATGTACATGTGTGGCCTTTCAGTGTTTATAGCTAGTAGAGCTTCATATCCAACTATATTAATCAAAATTTACTTAATTACCATATAAACTAATCCGTCTATTGGTTTTTCTACCAGACCAGATTATGGGGCGACATGTTTCTACCAGAATGTGGTCATCTTTAGGCCATTTTATTACATAAAATAAATTACAATTCCACAGTAATTGAATGTACATGTAGATAGACTGAAATCTCAGTCCTTAATTATTACAATAAACGTGTTAATTGTCAATAGAAAATGTTAAAACGACGGAAATATGTCACACTACACTGAAATATCAAAATTATCAAAACTGAGGAAATGCAGCGCATTTCAATATCTCACCTGCAGTTCCCTCCATACACTTATTTCCTTGTCTTCCCTTTCAGGCATGTCCTTTGGCAACTGGGGGACCGTGGTAGCACAGTGGTTAAGGTGCTGTGCTACAAATCGGAAGGTCGCTGGTTCGATCCCAGCTGGTGTCAGTGGATTTTTCATTGACATAAAATCCTTCCGATCGCACTATGGCCC
>Ga0136643_10001665_pt1 | contig 27617 bp, 22 predicted proteins | sample TergutLab28metaG_FD_96883 | JGI IMG/M metagenome (GOLD analysis project Ga0136643, IMG submission 96883) | Labiotermes labralis P1 segment gut microbial communities from Petit-Saut dam, French Guiana - Lab288 P1 (version 3) (version 3) | ecosystem: Host-associated > Arthropoda: Insects >... | reverse complement strand
TTCGCTTCTCTCACTGCACCTAATGCGGTGCGGGAAACGTTCGCTTCTCTCACTGCACCTAATGCGGTGCGGGAAACGTTCGCTTCTCTCACTGCACCTAATGCGATGCGGGAAACGTTCGTATTAGACACAGTGAACGAAGTGAACGTTTCCCGTGTCGTTTCACTCACTGCGCCTAATGCGGCTGAGCCGCTTTTTTAGTAGCCAAAGTACTTCAAAAATGTGTGCGGGAGCTACAAGTTTGGCGCTGTATTTTTAAGCTGCGCAGGCTATAGCGTTAGTTGGTTACTGTGGGTGATCAACCGACATTCTTACTGCCCTACAAATACCGTACGCGCAGCTGCATCCCATTCAACCGTGCGCCCCATTGCCTCGGAAACAACACGCAACGGCACATACATCCGGTGGTCTATCAATTGCGGAGCTACATCAACCCCAAAAGTATTAGCATTTACAAATACGCTGTATATACCGTTTAACATAATTATTGTATCGCTGTCTTGTGTTACAGCAATTACAGCCTGTGCACGGCCATCCCATGTAATTGTTGCACCAAGCGCTTCAAAAATATCACGTACAGGTACCATTACACGCCCGCCAATAAGCCGCGCGGGTGCGGTAAGCTGTAACTGGTGCCCGCCCAGTTCCACAACTATAGGCCGCGCTGCTTCCCTGCGGGCGAGTTCTTCAAAGCCGAAGTCAAGCAAGCGGGTAGCGTCATGATGGCGTGCGTTGTTGTCGGCAGAGTTCATAACAACTGCAATAACACGACGGCCGTCCCGGTACGCGGTTAGCGAATGCCCCCAGCCAGCCTCGCGGATAACTCCTGTTTTAAAGCCGTCAATCGTCGGATCAAAAAACGCGCTATCGGTGCGTCTGGTCAAGTTGGTATTGTTCAAATACCGTCCCTCGAACCATATCCTTTCCGCGGAAGTAATATTTAACATATCCGGGAATCTGTTGATAAATTCGCGAGTCATAAGAGCAACAGAATATGCGGTAGTATGGTTAACCGTTGCACCATGCGAATTGACAAAGCCCGCATACATGCCAAGCCGCGTGGCGGTTTCGTTCATACGCTCCACAAAAGCGGCTTCGGAGCCAGAAATATGCTCGGCCAAAGCAACAGACGCTCCGTTTGACGACGGCAGCATGATAAGATATAGCATAGCTCGGACACTATGAGACGCACCCGCCGTCATAGCAAAATGGTTGCCTTGCACGTTATACCCTCCGGACGAAATACGCGATGCAAACGCGCTTACATAAACCATGCAGTCCATAGTCAAATTGCCAAGTTCGATTTCCTCATATACAATAAATCCCGTGAGGGTCTTGGTCATGCTTGCGGGGATGTGACGTTGATGCGCGTTGCGCTCGTACAGGATGTCGCCTGTGTCGTAGCACATTACTATTGCAATTGTGCCCACGATATTGGGCGCGGCCGCGGCAGTGCTAGCCGGTATGCTTATAAGAATAGCCACCAGTAAAGCCGCCGTTAGGATTTTTTTCATTTTTTGCCTCCTCGTGGTCAAGCGCGAATATTCGAATTCGCGTTTGACCCTCAAATATAAGTGTGAAGTGGTTTGCACATCTTGCTTCCAATTTTGGTTTCTATGTAAAGTTAGTATTACCGCAGCATATTATAATTATTGTTATGTAGCGGGGCTAGGCACCCATATATCCAAACCGATAAAATTGGGTAAACAAATAGCGCGTACGGCCCTACTCAATGTAGGGTCCATACACGCTATTTTTGTATTAATCCTTATCTTTCATTTCATCAAGCAGCTTCTTACGTGCGGCAATAACCTTCGCTTGCACATCGCCAGGTGCTTCATCGTAACGCTCAAATGTCATGGTAAAACTGCCGCGCCCTTGCGTCATACTGCGCAACTCTGTTGCGTATTTCAACATTTCGGAATGCGGTGCTTCGGCCTGGATTGCCTGTCTCTTACCTATTTTTTCCATCCCGAGAATGCGTCCGCGTCTCTTGTTCATGTCACCCATTATGTCACCTGTGTAGTCGTCAGGTACGGTTACAACTACGCTCATTATCGGCTCAAGCAGCGTCGGCTTTGCCTTCATAAATCCATCACGGAAAGCAAGTATCGCCGCCATTTTAAACGCAAGCTCGGACGAGTCTACCGCGTGGTAGCTGCCGTCTGTCAAACGCGCTTTTAACCCAACAACCGGGTAAGCCGCAACAGGGCCCGCCTTCACACATTCCTGTATCCCTTTCTCAACCGCAGGGAAATACTGCTTAGGTACGCTACCGCCAACAACGGTTTCTTCAAATACATACGGCGTAGTCAAATCGCCGCTTGGCTCAAAGTCCATACGAACGTCGCCGTATTGTCCGCTACCGCCGGATTGCTTTTTAAATTTGCCTTGCACGCTAACCTTTCCTTTAATCATTTCGCGATAAGGTACAAGCGGCTCGACAAGTTCCACTTCCAGTTTGTAGCGGTTTTTCAGGCGGTTTACTAAAACATCAAGCTGTGCCTCGCCAACTCCGGAGATAATTGTCTGTTTTGTTTCTTTGTTTATATGCAAGGATATAGTTTTGTCTTCTGCCAAAAGTTTTGCGAGAGACGTGGAAACCTTATCCTCGTCGCCTTTGCCTTTGGACACTACTGCCTTAGCAAGCAACGCTTCCGGCAGTTTTATCGGTGGGATTTTTATAGGATCGGCTTTAGTTGCAAGGGTATCGCCTGTGTTGGTGGTGTCAAGCTTGAGAATCGCGCCAATGTCACCGGCTTTTAATTCCTGCACATCAATTCTTTCTTTACCGCGAACGATAAATAATGTGCTGAATTTTTCCAAATTTTCGTGATTGGTATTAAACAGTGGCGTGTCTTTTTTCACAACACCGGAGAAAACCCGGAAAAGGCTTATACGCCCAACGGATGGGTCGGAGATTGTTTTAAAAACATATGCGCAAACAGGTCCCGCTTCCGAACAAGGTATGGGAACAGTTTCGCCGTCTTTGATAACAGAAATTTTCCTTGTTAATTCTGCCGCGGGGGGTACAAGAGTAGTTAGCATGTCCAACAGAGCAGCCACACCAACCATATCCTTACCTGTGGCAGTGCCGCAAAGCACAGGCGAAAGGCTGCCGTTGGCAATACTGGTACGTAGGCCGCGGGTTTTTTCTTCCTCTGTTAATTCCTCGTCGCCAAAGAATTTTTCCATAAGGGTCTCGTCGGTTTCCGCAATTGCTTCCAATAGGAACGCATGATGTTCTTCGTACGCGTCTACCATATCCGCAGGTACGTCGCACGGGATTGTCTCCGCACCATTCCATTTATATGCCTTACCTGTGAACGCGTCTATATAACCTACAACTTTGCTGCCCTCTTTAAATGGAATCTGCAAAGGAGCTACGGATGAACCAAGTTTTTCACGCATATCTGCAATTACTTTGGAAAAATCGGCGTTTTCGTCATCCATGCCGTTTACAAAGATGATACGCGGCAGTTCCATTGCGTTGTCCCATGCAAGCTCGGTTCCTACTTCCACACCGGATTTTGCCGACACCAATATCAAAGCCGCGTCAGAAACGCCTACTGTTTCCTTTACAGACCCAACAAAGTCGAAAAATCCCGGGGTGTCTATGAAATTGATTTTTGTATTATTCCACTCCACCGGCACAACGGATGCATTTACTGAGGCCTTGCGCCTAATTTCTTCTGCATCGTAGTCCGATACGGTGTTGCCGTCGTCTGTACGGCCCATGCGGTTTGTTACTTTAGTTATGTGCAGTGCCGCTTCCATTAGGGTTGTTTTGCCACAACCACTGTGCCCTACGACCGCAATGTTGCGAATGTCGTTTGCTGAATAAACCTTCATTAAAATACCTCCTGTTTGCTGGTTATAAGAAATTCCCAAAACTCGGTTCGCACAATTCTATGAGTATTGGAAGTTCCCCTATGTACATCTGGCGGACGTTGCCGTTCAATGTGCATTTTACATTATACAGCCGATGTAGTTTAATTACAATTGTTTTGTTACGAAAATGTCCATTGACAAATCCACATGACAGCATTAGCATGGATGATGGCAAAGAATTTTTATATTAAAAAAACGAGAGAGGTGACAACGGAATGGAAATTGCAAGTAACCACAACCCCGAACCTGACGGGCGACAGAAGAACTTTTTGTTCCGTTGCCATAAAATAAGGGTTGTGCTTCCACAAATCAGTAAATAATAAAAACAAATTGGAGGTACAAACGAATGCTAAGAGAGAACATCCTCTCCTGTCTAAAGGAAAAGGACATGGAGACCTTAAAAATTCTGCTCACAAGTGCAGAAGAAGTAGAAATTTTAAATATTTTTCCGGAACTTTCTCCGAAAGAGCAAGTTATAGTATTTAGACTACTTGCAAAAAACGATGCGCTATCCATATTTGAAGAACTCGACACAGACGACCAGCAAAACCTGCTGCGCTCCTTTACCGACGCGCAGGCAATCGAATTGGTAAACGAACTTGCACCGGACGACCGTGTACGCCTGCTTGACGAACTGCCCGCAACAGTTACAAAAAAAATATTAGCGTCGCTGTCATCCAACGAGCGTGAAATGACAAACTTGCTAATGGGGTACGAAGCACAAACCGCCGGTCGTATAATGACGCCGGAATACGTACGCTTACACAAAGAGTTAACCGCGTCGGAAGCTTTAGCAAGAATAAAAGTGGTAGCCGTCGATAAAGAAACAATTTACACCATATATATTACCGACGACAAGAGGAAATTGGAAGGTGTAGTTTCTCTACGTGACCTTGTACTGGCAGAGCCTGACGCAAAACTCGAAGACATAATGGAGAAAATATCCATAACGGTATCCACCGATACCGACCAAGAGGAAGTTGCAAGGCTATTGCAGAGGCTGGACTGGTTAGCAATTCCTGTAGTGGATAAAGAAAGCCGTCTTGTGGGTATAGTAACAATTGACGATGCGATAGACATCTTGGAAGACGAAGCAACCGAAGACATTTACGCACAGGGTGGTATTTACGCGAGTAAGGAAGCTAACCGTAGCGAGGTTCTTATACGAGGCAGTCTTTGGGATATTTGGAAAGTACGTTTACCGTTCTTGTGCCTAACCATTGTAGCGGGTATGCTTGCTGCCTTTGTAATAGAGGGCTTTGAGGAAATTCTTGAGGCATCTTTAGCTGTTGCGTTTTTTATCCCGCTTATTATGGATATGGGCGGCAACGTAGGCACGCAGTCTTCTACCGTGTTTGCCCGCGGGGTTGTGCTTGGGCATATTAATATGAACGGATTTTTCAAGCACTTTGCGAAGGAAGTTGGAGTTGGATTTAGTCTTGGAATAGTTACAGGGATAGCTGCGGGTATAATTGCCACAGTGTGGCAAGGCGGAGACGCTCCTATGATTGGTGTTGCGGTTGGGTTAGCGCTTGTAGTTACCATGACGCTGGCTGCGCTGCTGGGCTTCCTTGTACCGTTCGTACTGGTTAAGTTAAATGTAGACCAAGCGGCAGGGTCTGCACCTATTATTACGTCGCTTAAGGATATTTCCGGGTTGCTGGTTTATTTTGCGTTTGCGTATATTTTCTTAGATTTGCTGGTAGAACCGGAATATTACGCGTATCTTAGCTACTATTGCGGCGGCTAAAACGGCATCAAATATAAAAACAATGCAACATGGTTGCTTAAAAATCATAAGTAAAGGAAGGTATTAACATGAAAAGGAAACTTGCACTACAAGTTCTTGGCGCATTTATGGCATTGGCGGCGGTTTTATTGTTTTCTCCAGCTGTAGCCTATGCGAACCAAGTAATTCCCGTATTTGTTAACGGGGAAAGAGTCGTATTTAATGATGTACACCCGACAATTAGAAACGACCGTACACTTGTACCAATGCGTGGTGTATTTGAGCACATGGGCTTTAATGTACAGTGGAATCCTACCACATACGTTGCAACCCTATCTCGCCCCGGTGATGTTGTTACAGTACGCAGAGGCGATAACTTTTTTACCATAAACGGTATCCAAAACTTCCCAGATGTACCACCACAAATTATTGGTGATAGGTTTATGCTGCCAATAAGGGCCATTGCAGAAGCCTCCGGCGCAGATGTTCGTTGGGACTATGGTGCGCGTATGGTTATTATAACAACCGGGACTGTACCGCCGCCGCCCCCACCCCCAGCTCAGGCACCTGTAATAACTACGTCAACGTTACCGGGCGGCAATGTTGGTCAAAGCTACCATCAAACTGTTTCGGCCATAGGCGCGGGTGTCACATGGACCCTCCAAAGCGGAAATTTACCTGTAGGGCTAAATCTTAATACAAACACAGGTGTAATCACAGGTACACCAACTACCGCCGGTACGTTTACGTTTACCGTGCGCGCATCTAACAATGGCGGGCAGGCTTCGGCCACGTTTACTATTGTTATACAGCAGCAAACATCTACGATAGTGCTGCCCAACAGGCGTGTAACAGATGCGGAAAGAGACGCGTGGATTGCCGAATACAGGACTATGGGCGGAGCCACAGTAAATGAGCTTGAAGTGGTACGCTTGATAAATATCGAAAGAGCAAACCACGGTCTTGCGCAAGTTCAAGCGGACGAACGTTTAATGATGGCAGCAAGATTTTTTGCGCAGCAAGCTAACGACTTGCGCGGCCTTCATACCGGTACGCATAACTTTGGGCCTTACGCCACAAACCCGAGTGCACAGCACGGTGCGTCTGCCAATGTAGCCGCCGCGTTTGGCGGTAACTTGAGCTGGAGTGGCGGTAACTGGTTTAGCGGCGGTGGTATGTCTGCCGAGGCTCTTGTATCCGGCTGGATGAATTCTACCGGGCATCGCAATTATATTTTGGCACCGGAGCACAGGTTTATTGGAATGGGTCAGTTCCCCGGCGGTATTTCGTATCTGTTTTTGAGTGATCACGCAAGCACAATACCGGGGCAACAGTTTACTGTAACATTTAACGCAAACGGTGGTACCGGTACAATGGCGCAGCAGACTTTCCAACAAGGTGTATCGCAGGCATTGCGCGCCAACACCTTTACCAGAACGGGGCATTCTTTTGCAGGCTGGAGAAATTCTCCGACAGGGGCGGCGCAGTATAGCAACCAGCAAAGCATTACCGTAAGTGCTAACCGCACTTTGTATGCGGTTTGGACAACGGGGCATACCGTAACATTTAATTCAAATGGCGGTACAGGTACAATGGCACCGCAGATATTCCAACCGGGTGTGTCACAGGCATTGCGGGCCAATACGTTTACCAGATCAGGCCACACTTTTGTAGGCTGGAGAAGTACTCCTACAGGTACGTCACAATATAACAATTCTCAAAGCATTACCGTAACATCTAGCCGCACTCTGTATGCTGTGTGGACACCTGCAGTTGCGCCAACCATTACTACTGGTGCAAGCTTGCCGGCCGGTACGGTTGGTGTAGCATACAATCAAACACTTGCAGCTACCGGCGGTACACCTATTACATGGGCCGTTACGATTGGCAGTTTGCCTGCGGGGCTTAGCCTTAATACGAGTACCGGTGCTATTACCGGTACGCCTACTGCCACCGGTACGTTTAACTTTACAATTCGCGCGCAAAATTCGCTTGGGAATAACTCTAGGGCATTTACGCTTGTTATAAACGCGGGGACAGTGCCGGCTATTACTACCGCCGCGGCATTGCCTGCGGGTACGGTTGGCTCGGCATATAGTCAGACACTTGCGGCCACCGGGGCTACGCCAATGACGTGGAGCCACCACAGCGGCAATTTGCCACCGGGGTTAAATTTTAACGCAACTACACGCGTAATTTCTGGTACCCCTACTCAAACAGGGACATTTACCTTTACAATACGCGCTCAAAACTCGGTAGGGCATAACGACAGGACGTTTACGCTTGTTGTAAACGCGGGAGGCGCGCCAGTTATTACTACAGCCGCATCACTGCCGGCTGGTACGGTTAGTGTGGCATATAGCCAAACTCTTGTAGCAACCGGAGCCACACCAATCACGTGGACCAGAACAGCTGGTACACTGCCAAACGGTCTAACTCTTAATACAAACGGTACGATTACCGGTACCCCAACTGTAGCCGGAACATTTACCTTTACCGTACGCGCTCAAAACGCGGCAGGGAATAATACCAGAGTGTTTACCATTATTGTAAACGCGGGGACTGTGCCTAATATTACTACGGCATCGTTGCCAAACGGTACGGTTAATACGGCGTATAGTCAAACACTTGTAGCATCCGGAGCAACGCCAATTACGTGGAGCGTATCCGCCGGTGCTTTGCCGACGGGGTTAACCCTTAACGCAAACGGCACAATTACCGGTACACCTACCGCTACAGGAACGTTTACCTTTACGGCACGCGCTCAAAACTCTGCCGGACAGCACACAAGGCAGTTTACGATTACCATAGCTGCGGCCGCCGCGGTTGCGCCAAGCATTACTACCGCGACATTGCCAAACGGCACCGTAGGTACGGCATACAGCCAAACACTTGCGGCAACGGGAACCGCACCTATTACGTGGACTATTTCCGCCGGAGCACTGCCCGCGGGGCTGACTCTTAACTCAAACGGCACAATTACCGGTACGCCAACAAGTACAGGTACGTCTAACTTTACTGTACGTGCCATAAATTCTGCGGGACAAAATGACAGGGTGCTTACAATTACTATAAATGCGCCGGCGGCGGTTGCGCCAAGTATTACTACTCCGGCGTTAGCAGGCGGCACAGTTGGTACGGCTTATAGCCAGACACTTGCCGCGACTGGAACTGCGCCTATTACGTGGAGTATCACTGGCGGCGGTTTGCCACCTGGTTTATTTATCGACTCAAGCTCAGGTGCGATTGTTGGTACGCCAACGGCAGACGGAACATTTACCTTTACTGTAACCGCCAACAACGCGGCGGGAAGCAATTCCAGGCAGTTTACGGTTACTATACAGCCCCAGGCACCTGTGCCTGTTCAAGTGCCAAATGTTGTTGGAATGCATCAGGATGCTGCTGCTGCGTCATTAAACGGCGCAGGATTTAGTGTTGGCTTTGCATCCCCACAAAATAGTGACACAGTGCCTAGTGGGCATGTAATTTCTCAAAGCTCAGCAGGATCAGAATTGCCGGGCACAGTAATTACCATTACCATAAGCCTTGGCCCGGCGATTATAGACCCGGGTCCGGGAGGTTTGGAATAAATTCAACTCGCTTCTTACGGTGTTGTAACACCATATCAAAAGCGCGCGTAGAAAGTGTCGCTTTAGGAATTCCTTGTACAACTAAAAAAGCGGCTACGCCGCATGTTTCGTACAGAGCAATTTCCTAGAGCATTAAAAAGCCCCGCCTATTCTGGAGAAAATACGTGACCCAGAATGGCGGGGTTTTGGTTTGTTTGCAACGTTTGTAGAAAATTACAATCCAGCGGTTATTTCATTTACAATAGCATTTGCTACATCGTCCGCCTCGTGTACTATGCTGTCGCCTTGCTGCTTGTAATTTGCGACAAAGGCCTCATCCTTTATGCCGGAGATGTTAATTAGCACGTTTAACCACGCACCTTTAAGCCCGGCACATAATGTTAACGCCGCAACACCTAAGTCTGATGCCGTGTTAGGGTTGCTGCGCCCTACCGCTTTTTTAGTTAGAAGCAGGGCGCCGAGGCACAGCTGCATAACTTCGAACGGTACTATTGCCGCCTGTTTTAATGCCGTCTGCATGGCTTCTTTGCGGGCGGTTTTTTCGTCGTCGGTTTCCTTTGGCATGGAGAATACTGCAGAAACGGCATTGTAGGCCTCTGTGTCGCGGTCTATGTTTGCCAGTAGTGCGGCACTTATGGTTTCCGCTTCCGCCGATATTTCGCGGGCGGTTTCTTCGTAGTCGGCATATTTCTTCTTGCCTATGGTTAGGGCACATACCATTCTGGTTAGGGATATTCCCATGGTGGCTGACAAGGCGGCCGCGCTGCCACCGCCGGGGGCAGGGGAGTCGCTTGCCAGCAGGTCTACAAAGTTTGAGATTTGTTGGTCGATTAGTTTCATGTTCATGGCTCTCCTTTAGAAGTTTATTGTGGCAGCGGGTTCCCGCTTTTTATAACCTGGTATGCTTGGTTGTTGCCGTATCGGTAGAACAGAAAATCCAAATCGGGGCAGTCCCATATTACTATGTCGGCGTCTTTGCCCACTTCTATACTACCTTTGGTGGCAGCAAGGCCTATTGCGGCGGCCGCGTTTAGCGTGGCGGCGGTTAAGACTTCTGCCGGAGAAAGCCGCGCTTTTAGACATGCTAGATTTAGCACAAATTGCATATTGTAGCATGGGTTTGACCCGGGGTTAAAGTCTGTGGCTATGGCTACCGCCATTCCCATATTTAGCATGTCGCGGGCACGGGCGTAGCCCTTGTTTAAATAGAAGCTGGTGCCGGGTAGCAGTACGGCTATTGTGCCCGCGTCTGCCATTGCCTGCAGGCCCTCGTCGGATGCTTCGATTAGATGCTCTGCGGAAACGCAGCCAAGTTCTGCCGCAAGGCGAGCGCCACCCATTGGGGTTACTTCGTCACCATGGAGTTTTATTTCGAACCCATGCTGCTTTGCCGCTTGCAGAATTTGGCGGGTGGTTTCTATGTCGAAAACGCCGTCTTCGCAGAAGATATCGCAGAAAGGAGCTAAGTTTTCCTTTGCGATAGCGGGGATTATTTCGTCGATTAGCTTACGGACGTATTCTTCCCGGGTGCTTTCCTTTGGCACAGTGTGCGCTCCCATAAATGTTGGGACTATGTCCATCGGATGGTTTTTTGCCAAGTGAGCCGCTACTTGTAGTTGGCGCAGCTCCGTGGTAAAGTCCAAGCCGTAACCAGATTTTGCTTCTACCGTGGTAGTGCCGTGGCGCAGCATCTCGTCCAAGAATCCGCTTGCTTTTTTGCATAACGCATCGAAGTCCGTGTTGCGGGTGGCTTCCACCGTGGAAAGTATGCCGCCGCCAGCCTTTAGTATGTCCAGATAGCTTGCACCGGCTATTTTGGCGGCAAGTTCGTGTTGGCGGAACCCGCCGAATACCAAGTGGGTGTGAGCGTCTACCAAACCTGGGGTTGCCAAGCGGCCGCCCGCGTCGTACTCTTGCGCGGCCAGCGGTGCGGCAGCTTCTTCTCCGATATATTCTATTTTGCTGCCCTTGATACCTATAGCGGCGTTTTTTATAGTGCGGATGTTAGCTTGAGCTTTGCCTTTTTTAGGAGAAAAGCCCTCTGGAGTTACCAGAATGCCGATATTTTTTATAAGTAAGTCCATCATACGATCTCCCTACCCTACTTGATTTTCCAGCACCTGTTTGTCATAATCGAAGTTTTCTATCTGCAAGTAGTACTCTGCACAATCGATTAGTGCTTTAGCTGGAGTTAGGCCGATAAGCTCCGTACCGGTTATATGCACGCCATAGCGCGCAGCTTCCATACGAATGGTCTCAACCACTCTGTATAGCGGGGTGCCCTCAAAGTTAACCATGTTCATGGACACTTGGGCAATGTTGCGGTCTTCCAGCATAATGCCAATGCCTTTGCAGTATTTAAAACCGCCTGACGAACCGCGCACGATTTTGGCTATGTTGTTGGCAATATTAACGTCTGATGTGGATAGGTTTACGTTAAACGCAATCAGCGGCATCCTAGCGCCTACTGCTACAACGCCTGCTGTAGGATGTGGCGCGGCATCGCCATAATCGGGTGCCCATTCGGGTTTTGCCATTTTTGCCGCCATACCTTCGAATTGTCCTTTGCGAACGGCGGCTAGGTTGCGGCGTGAGTCTTTAGTTGCGGATTCTTCGTATAAAAACACGGGTATGTTTGCTTCAAGTGCTATTGCCGCGCCTACTTCTTTGGAGATTTCGATACAATCTGCCATGGTTACACCCTTGATTGGTACAAATGGAATAACGTCTACTGCACCCATGCGCGGGTGCTCACCCGTATGGCGGGTTAAGTCGATGTGCGCGGCCGCGTACTTGGCAAGGGCGATGGCAACGGCTTTTATGCCGTCTGGGTCGCCTATTAAAGTAAAGACACTGCGGTTGTGACTTTCGTCTGCCGAATGGTCCAGCAGAGTTACGCCGGGGATAGACTTGGCGGTTGCAACTAGGCCTTCGATTACTGTTTTGTTACGGCCTTCGCTAAAATTGGGGATACACTCTACTATTTTTGCCATGTGGGTTGCTCCTTTTTGTATTATATTAGTTTTGATATGTCAAATATTTTACCATAAAGAAGGATAAAAAATAACCCCCGCTGGCAAACATACGGGGGTATTTATTGACATTTTTTATGCCCTGGAAAATTGCTCTGTACGAAACGCGCGGTGCGGGAAACGCTAGTGTTAGGCACAGTGAACGAAGTGAACGCTTCCCGTGCCGTTTCACTCACTGCACCTAATGCGGTGCCAGCCGCTTTTTATGAGCTTGCGTTTGTTGCATTCAACATCGCAATCTCCCGCTTCAAAAGATAGTTAACAAACAACATCGCAACCATGGTAACTCCGCAAATAATATACGTAGTTCTAAAGTCGCCGTTAATTTCGAAAAAGTAGTCCGCGATAATAGGCGCGAAAGTACCTGCCAGCCCCCAAAACAGATATACGATACCATAGTTGGAGCCGTAGTTCTTCAATCCGTATTGGTCGGCGGTAAGTGACGGGAATACACTCATCAAGGTACCATAGCAAAAGCCTACTGCGATTATCCCCAAAATTAGCAGAGGCAGGCTTTGGAAATACGCGAAAGCAAACATATTAGCCGCCTGCACACCGAATACTACGTACAGGGCGTTTATCCTGCCTATTTTGTCGGACATAAACCCACCCACTATACGCCCGATAAAGTTTGTGATAGCTAAGAAGGATACTAGCCCAGCAAGGAAAGCGGTATCGGTAATACCCACTTGAATATTAGCGATGCGCGTCATATTGCCAATAACCATAAGCCCTACCGACGCGGCAAAAGTAAACATTAGTGCCATAAGATAAAATCTCTTGGTACGCACCATTTCCCTGGAAGAAAGCTCCGAAACCGCTGCTGCCGCCGCTTTGGTTTTAACACCGCTTGCAGGTTCTGGCGGGATATAGCCTTCGGGCGGGTTTTTCACAAGCAAAGCCATTGGAGTGCTTATAATAAGCACCATTACCCCCAGAATGATAAATGTCTGCGAAATGGTGAACGCATCAAACAGTATATTAGCAAGAGGCGCAAAATACACGGCGGCTATACCAAAAGCCCCTACAACAAGGCCACTAATAAGGCCTTTTTTGCTTGGGTGAAACCACTTGAGCGCAGGCGGAATAACACAGCCGTAGCCAAAGCCGATACCCACGCCCGTGAGAACGCCGTATGAAAGTATTATTCCAATGGGGCTGTTGCCAATAATGCCCGACAACATAAGCCCAAGTGCAGTCATAATACCACCGGCGGTTACAACCATACGTGGGCCGATTCGATCCTGAATGCGCCCGCCCACCAAAACACCCAGCGACCACATGACAATAGCCACAGTGTATGGCAGTCCTGCTTGGCTGCCTGTCCAGCCCCAGCCACCGTCGTCTATGGGTAATGACAGGCGTGTGCGAAACACGCTCCATGCAAAAATACCGCCTATGGATAAGTTAAACAGCACACATGCCAATAGGATTGAGTTGGCCTTTTGCCATGTTCTTTTTACACTTTGATCCAACATATGCCCTCTTTTCTATGCTAAATGGGGCTTTGCCCCAATCCCCATCGCTATGCGGGGCGGTTCTAAACTACTCAGTAACTACTGTACCGCATTCGCCGCGTATAGCCTGTGCAGCCTTTTCCAGCGACGTTATAATTGCGCTTTTGCCTACGTTGCTTTCCACAAACATACATGCCGCCATTACTTTAGGTAGCATACTGCCCGGCGCAAAGTGTCCTTCGTCACTGTATTTTTTTGCTTCGGCTACGGTTATTTTGCCCAGATTTTCTTGATTTGGCTTGTTAAAGTTAATGCACACGCTTTCCACCGCGGTTAAAATTACAAACAAATCCGCGTCTATCAAACGCGCCATTTGCGCAGACGCAAAATCCTTATCCACAACGGCTTCCATACCCAAGTAGTCGCCATCTTTTTTTGCAACCGGAATACCGCCGCCGCCGCAGGCTATAACCACGCGTTTGTTTGCAAGCAAGCATGTGATTGTGTCTTTTTCCAAAATGTCAACAGGTTGTGGGGACGCTACCATACGACGCCAGCCACGGCCCGCGTCTTCGGCATATGTATCGCCTGTTTCTTGCATTAGCTTGCGGGCATCTTCTTCGCTGTAGTAATTGCCCACGGGTTTTGTTGGTTTTGCAAATGCCGGATCATTTGCGTCCACCGCTATTCTTGTTACAAGCGATGCTACGGGACGGTCTGTTATGTTGCGTGAAAAAAGCTCTGCTTCTATTGCGGATTGCAAATGGTAGCCGATGTAGCCTTGGCTCATTGCGGTGCATTCGGGAAATGGCATGCTTGGGGTTAGCCTTAGATTGCTGCATTCGTCAAATGCTTTTTTGATCATGCCCACTTGCGGCCCGTTGCCGTGGCCTATCAAAACTTCGTGGCCGTCTTGGATTAGGTCTGCGATAGTTTTGGCTGCTATTTTTGCGCATTCCATTTGTTCTTTTGGATCGTTGCCAAGGGCGTTGCCGCCCAGTGCTACTACTACTTTTGCCATTTTTTTCTCCTCCTTGAGAGTTTTACAGATTACAGTACTTTTGCATATATGCTTGCATTTGTGCTACAAGTTCCGCGTTGTCGATGCTGCCTAGTATTTCCTTTACGTTAACAATCGGGTAGGTGTTAATACCAAATTCCTCTTTGATTTCCTGTATGGCGGTGCGCCCGCCTGTGCCGCGCTCCATGCGGTCTACGGATATTACCAACGCCGTAACCATAGCACCCGCGCTTTGCAAAAGCGGCATGACTTCCCGCACTGCCGTGCCTGCGGTTATAACATCTTCTATTATAATAACGTTGTCACCGGGTGAGAGCTTATGGCCTACTACTTCGCCGCCTTCGCCATGGTCTTTGGCTTCCTTGCGGTTGAAACAGTATTTTACATTAATGCCTTGGTCGGCCAAAGCTATGGATGTCGCCACTACCAGAGGGATACCTTTGTATGCCGGGCCAAACAGAACTGTGTTTTCGGTTAGCTTGATGTTGTCGCGTATACAGCTTGCGTAGTATTTTCCCAGTTGGGCAATGTCTTGGCCATGGTTGTATTTGCCTGTGTTTACAAAATAGGGGGTGGCGCGGCCGCTTTTTGTTATAAAATCGCCAAAGGTTAGCGCGCCTGCGTTTATCATAAACTTGATAAAATCCTGTTTGTAGGTCATGTTAGTCTCCTTTTTTAAGAGATGATACTTACTTGGAATGCCCAAGCCGCGTCTTTGAGGCTATCATATTTCTAATGGCGGAGCTTGACCACCCATGAGTGGATTGATAAGCAGATTGTGGTTACGGCGACATATCTCAACTGGTGACTGAGGGTCACCAGTTGAGATATTTTATTTTGCTCTAATTACAGGTTTAGGGCTCAATGTGAACACTCACTACCTATTTTAACGCGTTTTTGATCGCGTCAATATTTTTGTACCCGTATTCTTGCATAAATTCTTCTAATTCCTGCAATATGCGAATACACGCCGCAGGCTCGACCAATGCAGCCGTACCAACGGCAACCGCGCTTGCGCCCGCCATTATAAACTCTGCCGCGTCTGTGCCGCTTGTTATGCCGCCCATACCAATTATCGGCAGCTTAACCTGCGACGTCGCGACCTGATACACCATGCGCACCGCTACAGGCAAAACCGCCGGACCGGAAAGCCCGCCTGTTTTATTTGCTAACACATGGCGGCGGTTTTTCACATCTATGCGCATTCCGGTAATTGTGTTTATCATGGAAAGCGCGTCTGCACCGGCGGCTTCGGCAGCCTTTGCTATTTCTACAATATCGGTTACGTTTGGCGAAAGTTTGACTATCAGCGGTTTTGTAACAACTTTGCGCACTGCCGACACCGCCTTAGCCGCCATATCCGCGGATGTGCCAAAGGCTATGCCGCCCTCGCTCACGTTGGGGCAGGAGATGTTTAGTTCCAGCATATCAACATTGGCAGCGTTTAGCTTTTCCGCGGCGCGAACATAGTCGTCTATGCTGCGTCCAGCCACGTTTACTATAATTTTTGTCTTGCCTGCAAACTGAGGTAATTCGTATCGGATAAAACTATCCACCCCGGGGTTCTCAAGTCCTATGGCATTAAGCATTCCGCTTTTTGTTTCCGCAATGCGTGGTGTGGGGTTGCCTGTCCAAGGTTCCGCTGCCAACCCTTTAACCGTTACTGCGCCCAGCCGGGAAAAATCGTAAAACTTTCCGCTTTCCCATGCGGAAAATGTACCTGACGCTGTAAAAATTGGGTTTTTAAAGCTCAAGTCGCAAAGCGATATGCGCAAATCACTCATCCCAAATCACCTCGCTTGCGTCAAATACCGGCCCAAATGTGCAAACTTTTTGGTTGCCGAACGTAGTTTTGCATACACAACCCACGCACGCGCCGTAGCCGCAGCCCATTCGCTCTTCGAGAGACACTTGCAAGGGCAAGTTTTGGGCTTTTGCGAAGGCCGCGAGTGCCCGAAGCATAGGTTTAGGCCCGCATGCAAAAATAGTAGTGCCCGCAGCGATGGATGTTTGAGAAAGCAGATCCACAACGTTCCCATGAAAACCTTGACTGCCGTCGTCAGTGGCTATTTCTACACCGGTGGGAAATTCGTCAGTTAGAAATGCCTCACTCCTAAACCCAAGAACCACTTTACCGGGGATGTTTTTCAGCGATTTTGCAAGATAGCACAGAGGCGGAACACCAACACCGCCTCCTACAAGCAGGTAGTTTTCGGCTCCGGCAACGTTAAAACCGTTGCCAAGCGGGGTGGAGATTTTTACTGTTTCTCCGGGCCTGTAGGCCGATATTTGCTTTGTACCGTCGCCTACCACGGCGTAGACCAAGGTCAAACTTCCGCCTTCCCAGTCGCACACGCTTATGGGGCGCGGCAAAAGGCGGCTAGGGTCGTTCAAATACACGTTTACAAACTGCCCTGCCTGCGGAGGTGGAAAATCCGGCGGTACACAAAGCTTAAGCTCAAATATACCGGTTGCGATTTTACTGTTACCGATTATTTTTACCGATTCGATTTTGCTCATGCGGTCTCCTTTCGTGATGCTTTTGTCTTAGACCTTCTTACAATTGTAAATCCTTTTTCATTGTGATAACAGCTTCCCGTGCGGCATCCTGTACGTTGCCTTCGCCAAAGCGAGAATCTTTTTGCCAAGCAGCTATAATCCCTCGCGAAGAATTTACGATACAGCCTTTGTTTTCGGCATCAAAGAACCCACGCAAGTCTTTTCCCGCTCCGCCTTGCGCGCCGTAACCCGGTACCAGAAAAAACGTATGTGGCATACGTTTGCGCAGCTCACGCCCTTGTTCGGGGAACGTCGCTCCCACAACCGCGCCAATTTTGCTGTAGGAATGTTTGCCCACAAACGCTCTGCCCCAGTCGGATACCAAGTCCGCCATATGCTCGTACACCTTCATGCCGTTTGAGAGCTGCAGATCCTGCAGGTCGCCGCTGCTTTTATTGCTGGTTTTTACCAGCACAAACATGCCCTTGTTGTTCTCTGCGCATATATCGGCAAAAGGTTTAATACTGTCATAGCCAAGGTAGGGGTTAAGCGTTACAAAATCCGACTGCCATGGGTCGTGTCTCTGTCCGTTAATTTCCACACCGCCTATATGGCTACTGTAGGCTTCGGCGGTACTGGCTATATCGCCGCGCTTTATGTCGGCTATTACTATCAGGCCTTTGGCTTTTGCGTAAGCTATTGTTTCGATATAGGCTAAAATGCCATCCGCACCATAACGTTCGTACATGGCTATTTGTGGTTTGACCATGGGTACAAGGTCGTAGACGGCATCAATTATTTCGCGGTTAAATGTCAGCAGTGCCGCAGACATGGATTTTAGAGGGCAACCTTGCTGCGAGGCGGCAAAGATTCTTTGCGGAATCATTTCCGGTGTAGGGTCAAGGCCTACTACTATTGGTGCGTCTAAGGCGTCTATTCTGCTTATCAGGGCATCGATCATGTTTGTTTTCCTTTCCTGGTTAGTTTCAGTTGGTTACTAAGGATAGCCAACTGAACTACTTTAGCGTGTTTTGGTCTCGAATTAAAATCCACTTGTCATCTGTTTTGTTGAATATCAAGCTAAGGAAATACTTTAGTTCGTAAGGGCTACCGTTTTCATCAAAATCGTGGTAAATGACATCCAGCAACGCGTACCCTACATCTTCAGTAGTAAATGTGTCTATAATTTTAACATCCATACGCCAATCGGGATCATCAAACCATTCTTTGTGAAAATTTACAATATCCTCAAAGCCTACAATCATATGCCCATTTGGAAGAATGACTATGCTATCTTGAGACGGATGCAAAAATTCAGAAAATGCAGTTAGGTTTCTATCTGCAATGGATTTCAAATGTAAGTCTAAAGCGGACTTGAAGCTATTCATACATGCACTCCCTAATATTTTTTCGCTATAAAACTATAGCATGTCTGTGCGCATTATGCATCCCAAATTTAGAAGGGTACTTGGAATCGCGTAATTGCGTTAACCTTTACCATCCCAAATACCCAACATTCGCAAGCTAAGGTTAAATTGCCCTTATATACTGTAAGTCACTTTTCCGCCGCAAACGGTTAGTGCGGTTAGCCCGTGCGCTACCCGCCCGTGGAATGGCGTATTCTTACCTTTCGACTCAAACACATTTTTATCAATCATGTACTCATTGTCGATATCAAACACCGCAATATCAGCAATAGCTCCAACATGCAAACCTTGCTCTACACCCAGCATTTTGGCGGGGTTTACACTCATTAGCTTAATCAACTCATCCAAAGTCACAACTCCGCCTAATACCAACGTAGTGTAGCTTATTGCAAAAGCTGTTTCCAGCCCCACAATACCAAAGGGTGCAGTCTCAATTGGCTGTGCCTTTTCCTCACAAGAATGCGGCGCATGATCGGTTGCAATTACTTCAATTGTACCGTCCTTTATACCTGCGACAATCGCAAGCCTGTCTGCTTCCGTGCGCAGCGGCGGGTTCATTTTCGCGTTAGCCCCGTGAACAAGCACTGCGTCATGCGTAAGCGCAAAGTGATGCGGTGTCGCTTCCGCCGTAACCGGCAATCCTGCCTGTTTTGCCTCACGAATTAACGCCACGCTTTCCTCTGTACTAATATGCTGCAAATGCATACGGCACCCCGTTTGCTGTGCAATCTTGATATCTCGCGCTACAATATCCGCTTCCACGCTATTGGCTATACCTGCAACCCCCAGGCGGCGAGAAACCGCACCATCATTTATAACGCCGCCTTTGTTTTTGTCGTGATTTTCCGCATGGTCGGATATAAACAAGCCCATTTCCTTCACTTGCCGTGCCGCAATATGCATAAGCTCTTCATCCATCAGCGTCTTTCCATCATCGGAAAACGCCACGGCTCCGCTTTCTGCCATACCTGCATAATCGGCCGCTTCAAGCCCGCCAAGCCCTTTGCTTAACGCACCCGCAACGCGCAGTTTTACAAGCCCCGCGTTATCGCCTTTGCCCAAGACAAGATCAACCACTTCCCTGCTATCAATTGCAGGGTTTGTGTTGGGCATACAGCACACAGTTGTAAATCCACCACGCGCTGCCGCACGGCTCCCGGAAAGAATGTCTTCCTTGTGCTCAAAGCCCGGCTCGCGAAAATGCACATGCAAATCCACAAGCCCAGGGACAACTACCATCCCAGTCGCGTCAAACACCAAGTCGGCAGTAGCCTGCGGCGTTGAAACACGCCCGGCTTTTATATAAATATCGCGAATTTCGTCCACACCGTTCAGCGGGTCAACAACACGTCCGTTTTTGATAAGTAAACTATTCTCCATGTACAGCCACAATATGGTCGCAATAGTCGCAGCGATATTTTTCAGAATCTTCCACCAAATGGAATATATGCGGTACATCTTCAATAGAAGTAACGCAACGTGGGTTCTTGCACTTTAGCACATCTGTTATTTTTTTGGGAAGCTCCAGCTTATGCTTCTCCACAAGCTCATTGTTTTTGATAACATTAACCGTCGCGTTAGGACAAATGGCACCCAAAACCGTATAGTCTACATCCGACACTTTTTCCAGCTTTACAATGTCCTTGCGCCCAAACTTTCCACTCTCAGTGTTCAAAATAAGCGCGACACGCTCTTTCGCAATATCAACACGCAAATGCTCAAGCACTTTTAGCCCGTAGCCCGCTGTTATATGGTCTATTACAAGTCCGTTTGTTACTCCTGCTATTTGCATACTGGTTCCTCCTTTATGCCCAAAAGTTCCATTATCAATGCCATTCTTACATACATGCCGTTTTCCGCCTGTCGGAAATACGTCGCGCGAGGGTCGCTGTCCACATCGGTAGAAATTTCGTTCACACGTGGCAGTGGATGCAGTATCATCAATTTCTCTTTGGCGGTAGCCAGTTTTGCTTTGTTTACGATATAGCTATCTTTTAGACGCACATAGTCCTCTTCGTTAAAGAATCTTTCCTTTTGCACGCGAGTCATATACAGCGCGTCAAGTTCTGGTAGGTGCTTGAGCAAATCGCGAGTTTCTTCAAACTCCGCACCGGCTTTTTGCATGCTCTCGCGCACATATTCCGGCACGCGCAATTCATCTGGAGAAATTAGCACAAAACGCACACCACTGTATCTAAGCAGCGCCTGTATAAGCGAATGCACGGTACGTCCAAACTTTAAGTCGCCGCACAGCCCTACAGTGATGTTGTCAAAATTGCCTGTTTCAAGCTTGATGGTAAGCAAGTCTGTCAAAGTTTGGGTCGGATGCTGATGCCCGCCATCGCCGGCATTTACCACAGGAATAGGAGAAAACCTTGACGCGACACTAACAGAACCTTCCTTTGGGTGCCGCATAACCGCAAGATCTGCGTAACATGCCACGGTTCGGATTGTGTCGGCAATACTTTCGCCCTTAGACACCGCAGACGAATTAGGCTCAGAAAAACCAATAACCTGCCCGCCCAGCCTTAGCATTGCTGCCTCAAACGAAAAACGGGTTCTTGTGCTTGGCTCGTAGAACAACGTGGCCAACAATTTGCCTTTACACACATCCGCAAATGCCGCGGGGTTTGCGCTAATGCGCTCTGCAACTTCAAACAGCCTGTCCATTTCTTCAACCGAAAAATCCATCGGTTGTAGTAGATGCCTACCTTTTAGATCCAAGATAGTTCCTCCTCTTATAATTTTTTGTAATTTTTTGGGCAAAAAAAAATCTCCTAAACGAATAGGAGATTAATCATTCATGAAATCAAAAATAAAAAAAGAGGCAAAATTTCGATAGTCCAGACTTCTCTTTAGCATATTATCGGCATAAAAAAATGTCATACTGTATCCGGCCCCTTATTACATTTTGCGACTCATCAATGCATTCGCACCAAAGTCACGGGGGATTTTAACAGAGTATTCCGGTGCTGTCAACGTCAAATTTTCACGCGCAGCCAATTCGTCCGCACATCAAATCGTGAAATTCCCACATTATTCGCATTTTACGCACACAGAGTCGACCTATTCTTATTGATTTATTCGTACAATTATGTTACCGTACATTTCAGATAAAAAAACGCATAAAAAGGAGAGAGAACATGCTATCAACATTATTCACAGGCGGGCGTAGGCTTGCCGCAGTAGTTTGCTTTACTATGATGCTTACCATGTCCGCATCTGCCGCGCCGGCATTTTTTGAGGAACTTGAGGAGCGTTTAAGCAATTCGCCACTAAAAGCACTTAGCGTTCTTGGCGAAAGTATGATGAATGGTTTAACCACCGTAACAGTGGAAGAAACGGACTGGCGCGGAGATCAAAACACGTTTTCGATGCGTTTGTACACAGGTAACGACGGGCAAGAAGCCGCAGTTTTTTTCGAAATGCAGGACAGATGGACAGATATGCAGTTCGAATTGTTTGCAAACCAAGAAGTTATGGCGGCACGTGTTAACGAATTTACCGGTGACTACCTGCTGGGTTTTAGCTTTGCCACTCTTGAGGCAGACCTACTTGCCCTACTGGACAACCTTTACGAACGCGGTATTATGCCCGAATTCCCACCGGAAGCAGAGCTTGAATACGTAATGAGTTATGTAAGAATGCTGCCGGAATTGCTTAACCTCGAAGACCAACTGGATATTTCAAACTTTGCGGATTTGCTTATACCCGTAATGCTTCGCGCGCAAATTACTACATCCGAAGCGGAAGTAAATGGTGAACCCGTGGCTCGTGTAGCATTTACCGTGGATGTAGACGTGCTGTTTAATCTTGCGCATTCAGTAATAGACCGCATTACCCAAGTTGATGAAACAGGAGTAATGGAGCTGGCATTTTCTGCTTACCGTATGATGTTTGATATCATGCAAGAGGGCCTGGGCAGCGGATATGTTACAGCCGCAATGTATACAAACGCATCCGACAGGTTAGTGCAAGCATCACTTGCGTTTACCAGCACCCGAGCGAGTATGGATTTGAACGAAATTTCTGTTGTTGCCAATTTTGGTGCAAGTGCGACAGATGTGTGGACATTTGACCTAACCTTTGACGATCCATGGGATACTTTTACCAGCAGCATGACATGGGAAGTAAGAAACGGCAATATTAACGAGCAAATATTTACCGCGTTCCCAACAGGAGAAGACGCACCGGACGAAGTAATATCCTTTGGCAGCCGCTGGAACCGCTCAAGCGGTGCCCTGACCCTGTTTGCCGACTGGGATACCGGTTTCCGCCCAAGAAGCGAAAGCATAACAGGCAACCTACAAACCGACCACAACAGCTTTAGTTTGCGTTTTGCAGATACAGATTTCTTACTAGAAGCTACCGCGCGTGTTGGCGTGGATGTGCCGTCTTTCGAATTTATTAACATCAGCGAATGGGCAGAGCTCGACTTGCCTTGGGATTTATTGTTTGGTAGCCCAATACCGCAAGCGTTTGCGGAAGTCGAACCCGCTATCGAACCTACCACGGAACCTACCGCGGAACCTGTTATAGAGCCGTCTGCTTACCCTACGGCCGTTGTGGCCAACTGCCAGTTCTTGCATTTGCGCCGTGGGCCAGGCATGAACTATGCGGCATTTAACAACCTTGTTGTAGGCGATGTTGTAACGATTTTAGAAAGCAGAGGCAACTGGTACAAAGTGGACACCCACAGGGGAATCGGTTGGGTGTTTGGCAGATATTTGGATAAGTAATATTTTTGTAGAAGAGGGGCTGCTTTGCTAATAAATATTAGCATGGCAGCCCCTTTTGCTAATTTATGCTGTAGCATTTAACTATATAGCAAAGTACTATATTTCACAGATATCAAATATCTCTCCAACAACAAAAATTCGAGCCGGACAACATTTCCATTTGCGTACTCCACAAGGACAACTCCCATTGGGCCGGACATCATCATCCCGGTACGATACATATTTACAGACACAATCTCGCTGTCAAAAAATATAAGCTCCCGGGCAGTTTGCTCTGCAAGTCTTGTAAACATGCGATTGTATCTGCCCTGCATTAGCCTTGGGTGCGCATCTGCCCACTGTCTAAAAATCGCCTCGACGGCTCCTTCGCCTTCGACGCGGGCGGCTTCCAACTCAAGGGCATACCTTGTGCGGGGTGCGTAACTTACTTGAAGCACTTCCCCTGTTTTAGCATGGATGGAAAATACAAACGGGAAGTTATGCCTCAGACAAATGTCCGTATCCACCACCAACATGCCCTGCCATATGGGTAAAACGTATATGTCTGTGCTCCGTTCGTAAAGGCCGTAAGAGCCGTGGTCATTAACAAGCCCCATTAAAAAAGTAACGTCGCCCCAAGCTTCCCAATCGCCTGCAAAAGCAGGAAAATATCTTGGAAATGCCATTCTACCAATTGTTGCCGCTGTTTCTGCGCAAATTAGCTCATCGCTTGGGATATCTTCTGTAATTACAATAATCCGAGCCGATGTCGCGTAGTAGTTAGTGTAAACGCTGGTAGGTGTAGCTGATGCTATTGCAATACCTAATACTAATAAAAGCACGGCAGTAATCCCAATATAGGATGTTTTTCTGCTTCGCATAATAGCGTGTACTCTTTCTTCAATCGCATATCTTCCAAATGCGTTGTACAGGTGGGGATACGATTTTTGCTCCGCGGCACCGATTAAAGTTAGAGCATATTCTGCTCTTGCTTTATCGCCAAGCAACCGAATCACGCCTTCGTCGCAGGAAAGCTCCAGGTCTCTGTTAAAAAGAACATACATAAGCCATACGAACGGGTTAAACCAATGCACGCACAGCACTATTACCAGAACAAGCTTTTTAAACGCGTCAAAGCGTTTTATATGTATAAATTCGTGAATCATAATATAGTAAATCTCTTGCTTGTCTGCCCAATTCATATTTTTAGGCAAAAGTATCACAGGCCGCCAGATACCGTAAGTCAAAGGTGTTGTAACCCGATCCGAAACACGCACACGAATTTGCCTTTTTAACTTGTGCGTTTGCTGCCAGTTTGTAATAAATTCGTTTTCTATAGGCAAAGATGTCAAAAATTTTTTATGCTGTTTGAGATATAGCACTATAAAAAATATGCTAAACATAGTAAGGCCAGCCAACCAAACTACTGTTAGCAGCAACATAATTGATGGAGCAGCGGTTACCTGCTCCGTGGCAGGCAACGGTTGATCTATCCTTGCCTGCGCGTAGTGCCAAGTGTTTACATTGGTTGTATTTTCCAAAACAGCAGGGTCTATCGGTTCAAAGATAATAATAGGCTCCGCTGTTTCTTGAACTTGCCCTATCGCAAAAATACCGGCTGGCATGGAAATATCAAAAGGTAGCAGCAAGCGGAGAAGAACAAGCCCCCAGAGCACAATAAAGACCTTCTTGGGCATACTGTGCATGAGAATCATTCGAATGATAACCACTGCCAATATCATTACGCTCCCGACCAAGCTCATCTGCAAGAAACTCATTGGCTGTCCTCTTCTGTTTCCACAAACATCCTTAGCCTAGACAGCACATCGCCCGGAACTTTCTTTCTATCCAGCAAAGAGGCAAAAAGCAAGCTCTCCGAGCCATCAAATAACTTATTTACTAATTCGTCCACCTCAAAGGCCTGTGTTTGCTCCTTGCTGATAAGCGCTCTACAAATAAAGTGTGGCTCGGTTCGCTCAACGGCACCTTTTTCCACACATTTTTTTATTACGGTATAGGACGTGTTTTTGTTCCAGCCAATCTGCTTCTCAAGAATTTTTGCAATTTGCTTTGCGGGTAAATCTCCCTTTTTCCAAATTACTTCCATCACTTGAAGCTCAGAGTCGAATAGTTTGATATGCATTTGTATGCACCTCCATATGCGAACATACGCCCCCACTCATTATATTTATATTATCATTGCAGTTATTTACCGTCAATGTGTGGATGTAGTGCCCGTCAATGTGTGGATGTAGTGCCACTATTGACAATACCAAATTAGCATGATAATATGAGCGGGAAGACTACTCCGGTAGTCTATAAAAACAATTGCAATAGAGAGGGAATTAAAAATGAAAAAGAAAGTATCTGTTTTACTACTAGCTGTACTGTTTGTGTTTGGTCTTGCCGCGTGTGGCGGTGGAAACGCATCTAATCCGGTTGCGGATTTCTTGGCCGAGTATGGCGACGAATTGCACGAAGAGTTTGACATGCTAATGGGCGGCGACGGCAATGTTACACTTACAGCCGGTACCGGAAATGAAATGATCTTTACATTCCGTTTCAATGAAACTTTGGACGCAGAAAATTTGGAACTGATTCTTGACATGCTAGGCTCCACATTTGAATTTTTAGCAGCCGAGTTCCAAGAAGAGATAGAGCTGGACTCCATGCGCATGACTGTGCGCTTCTATGACGCTGACAATAACAGAGCAGAGCGTAGTTTTGACAGCTAATTAGATTGTGCGCTTGGCAAAATTGATGCGGTGTGATTTATAGCAACTTAAACATCTTATAGCCATTTAACCACAAAAACTACACACATGACTTGTAAATTTTCCGCAATCCTGTGTCGCTAAAAGCCTTGCGCACAACTCTGGTGCGCGGAGCGGGAAACGTTTGCTATGCTCACTGCGCCTAATGCGGCGGCTTTTAGCTCCTTGTATTGCGAAAAATTTCCTACGTCTAGGTGTATGGTTTTTATGGCCAAATGGCTATATACATATAACGCATAGTGTAAAAGCGAGCCTGTCGAAATATAACCGACAGGCTCGTTTATAAAAAGATTAGAAAAAGGTGGTATTAGGAATGAAGCAAACACACGAAAATTTTGGCAATTTGGTGTTACACGCTAAAGCATCACTATTTCGCATGGTGCGACGGTTTATCATTTTCTTAACCCCGGCCTTGGCCCTCACATTTATAGGCATTGTAGGTCTGATAGATCCTGCGGCAATGGATATGGCAGACGAACCATGGGTAGCGTATATTGTACTTGGCGGCGGCATTCTTTACTTTATTTTTATGATCTTTTTTGTAAAACCCTATGAGGTTGCAATTTATGAAAAAGGTCTGTTGTATAAACGCCGCGGCAGAAAGTGGACGGAAATTAGTTTTGAAAATTCCGGCCTTTTGGATATTATACATACTACACGTGTTAGCTTTGTGCCCGTATGGCGTGCGCGGCATGTGACCATAGGTACACAAATTAACGCACCCGACGGTACCATGGAAGAGGCACAAAGCTTCGCAACCAGGTTTGCGCACGAGGCAACGGCTTCCAACACATTTGCGAGAAGCAACACGCCAAAGTTTCACAATTTTGCGGATACACTTATTGCGGTGCAACTAGCGCACATGACAAAGGACTTTACGACAGAAAATATCTTTGACGCATCTATATCGTTTGGAGAAAATCTTGTACTTACCAATGGGGAGTTTATTTATAAAAAGGATAAACGCCGCGAGGCCAGTGTGTTTTTGAAAGATGTGCAACATGCCTCTTTGTCTAATAGACTTGGTGGTGGCTCGTGGATACGGCTCGAGAGCAAACCGGATGAAACAGGGCAAACGCGGTTTTTACTTGATGCTTTTGTAGACAAAATAAATAATTTGACCATTCTGCATTATATTGTAGATTTGGCTAATGGCAGAGTTGGAAACAGTACTCCGGTTATTCAATCCGAAGTAGATGAGTTTTAGGACGTTACTTTTTATATAGTAGCCCTTTGTCTATATGGCTCAGGGCTATTTTTTATTTGTAGCTATAATTTCCTGTTCAATGCTCATTCGTAGAGACTCGAATACGCCATTGCGCCTGCCATTACCAGCGAAAAATACATATGCCCAACCTCAAGTGCTTCGATTGTTGACGCAAAATTAAAATTAAAGCCATTATAATAATCAACAAATTCGTCAAGTTCCATGCCCAGTTCATTTGCCCAACCGGACGCAATATCTACCGATTCGGCGTT
>Ga0136643_10001664_pt1 | contig 27618 bp, 18 predicted proteins | sample TergutLab28metaG_FD_96883 | JGI IMG/M metagenome (GOLD analysis project Ga0136643, IMG submission 96883) | Labiotermes labralis P1 segment gut microbial communities from Petit-Saut dam, French Guiana - Lab288 P1 (version 3) (version 3) | ecosystem: Host-associated > Arthropoda: Insects >... | reverse complement strand
TCCCACCTCCTGGAGATCCATCCTAATATTATACACCCATCTACGCCTAGGTCTCCCCAGTGGTCTCTTTCCCTCCGGTTTCCCCACCAAGACCCTATACACCCCCCTCTCCTCACCCATATGTGCCACATGCCAGCCCATCTCATTCTTCTCGATTTTATCACTGCACAATATTGGGTGAGGAGTACAAATCATTTAGTTCCTCCTTATGCAATCTCCTCCATTCCCCCGTTACCTCGTCCCTCCTAGGTCCAAATATTTTCCTCAAACCTGAAAACTATGTGTGTCATATTTAGAGATAGGTGAATATACCTTCAGGCACTGGTAATTAATAAATGTTCTGTCTTATTTCCATACGTTTCAGCTGGACTTTTTTGAGGCAGGTGAGAATTCCTGTCTGGTGATGGATGGGGAAGAAGGGGTGCTGTTTGTAAAGAAGCCTGATGGCCGGGCGACGGGTGATGCATTTGTTCTCTTTAATCAGGAGGATGATGCAGGCAAAGCTCTGAGCAAGCACCGTGAACTAATTGGCTCTCGCTATATTGAACTGTTCCGCAGCACGACGGCTGAGGTCCAGCAGGTGAGACGATGGGTGAAAAATATATGCCGAATATGAGTCTTGGGAGAGTCTGACTGTACTGTAAAGATTGTCATAAAAGAAATAAAATAATTATAATTATAGTTACAATATGTATGCAGGCCACTGCAGTTAAATTCTAAATCTGTTCATTAAGTTAGTTATGGTGTTGAAAATCTGTAGGTATGAAGCTGATGCACAAGTCTGAATAATGTAGCCTGATATTTATGTTAATACAGCAAGCACATGAAGACCTTTGAACCCTCTGGACTATTATAGTTGTATTGTTGGCTAAGTGTAGAAGGCACACTGAATCATATTACTCATTTATTTTTTTTAGCTTGCACTCTTGGGATTGTACTCTGGTATGTTAAAATTCAGTTACAGCATGGGATGACTGAAAATATTTTACTCTTTGTAAATCAGGTTTATGCATAGTATGAAATTATCATTGTTGTTTAATCTCAGTCTTTGTTTGTCACAGATTTAGTGAACATACTTGCATCTTAAGAAAGTCTAGCTCTGTGAAGTTGCTGGAATAGATGTATCAGTGATATTTACAAGGGGTGCTGATTTTAACACTTCAGAGCATCATTGTGTTGCTCTGTATGAAGGTTATGATCAGTACCAGTGTTCATTGATAAATGTTAAAGCAGGGGTTCACAATTTTACCAAACTTCTAGGAGCCACCTCAAAATTACAGGTCCCAGAAGGGTGACCTTTGGCTATTTTCATACTGATGACCCAAAAATATTAGGCTTTACCATAAAAATTTAGTTTCCCATGCAACCTGTGCACCCCTGTGTTGAAGGATTAGGATAACATTAATGAAACACAGATTGTGTGACACACCTTGAGTAGAATAAAATGTTGTTATGTGCTAAATAGACAAAACATTTGGTTACTCTATTTTAAAGTTATTTCATAATGGCCTGTGTTATGGTCTGTCAGCAGGGATAGAAAGGACTGAAAATAAAACTGAATGTGATTTGGGAGTAGGATGACAAGATAATTTGTGATATTAGTGATATGAGATCAGAAAATGATGAGGGTTGATATTTCATATTTCATATTTATTATACAAAGATTAGAGGGGAAAGATTGACTTTTGTTTCCTGCACATTGTCTGCTGTTGTGCTTGTTTCTAATGTTGATCATGAATGTTACAACACACTATAAAACATTACTTTGGTGTAGAGTTAGGCAATAGTTCAGGGAGGGTTTATTGTATGATGTGACAGTATAACCCCCTTTTCCTATTCTCAAAACCAGTTATTAATCAAGGAATAAGTAGATAAAGGGAAGACTGAATGAAATTCCGAATTATAATTGGTAAATTTCGTTGTCACACTGGATAGGTTACTGCCCACTGAAGTGACCTTGATGTTAGTGCTGCCCTCTGTGAGGCTAGTAGAATGATAAAAAAGTGAGGTTATTCATGTCAGTAGATTGTCAGCATGAAGACATGTGCGTCTTAGAGCAGACATCATGAGCAACTTGTAACATTATTTTAGTGACATTATTTTATTATGCAGGTTTTAAATCGGTCAATGGACCCAAAAACTTATGAACCACAAATGCCACTGATAGCACAAGTACCTCAAGTGCCATTATTGCCACAACACATAATAACTTCAGGGACACGAAAAGACTGCATACGACTTCGAGGCCTTCCATATGAGGCCCAAGTGGAACATATTTTGGATTTTTTGGGAGAACATGCAAAGAATATTGTTTTCCAAGGTGTTCATATGGTGTACAATGCACAGGTAAGTTCCATTCATTTCTGATTTATATAGTAATATTCAAAATATATTTTATAAAATATTAAATGTAGAATTAATTGCTTATTAGAAGAAGGGAGTGAAAAGCAGATGAGCGGAGAAGAAGATATATTAAAATGCATGCCTCCAGTGTGTAGGATTTTGCAGTCTTTGTATCATATATGAAAGAAGTCTAATGGTATGTTGTGTTGGTACTCTGAGTAAATACCCTGCTTCATTGTGGTGTTGTTATTATGTTAGCAAGAGCAGTGAACGATTATGACTATAAACATAACCTAACACTTGACACTCCTGTAAGGCACAGCCTACAGCATTATTAGAGATGAATAGGGAGGTACAAACATAAGAGAGAGACATGAATACACAGATTTTTTAATAATGTATCTAGTGTAATCATTTCCTTGTTACAAAAGATGCAAATTGCACTTCAACTTTTAAAAATTTTTATCATACTTTTTTGACATGCCATAAGGTAAGGGTGAAGTTGTTCCTGTGCGTGCCATGAAGGCATATGGGGATATGGCAGTATAACACCATCCATTCTTAACCTTGGCACCAGATGGGAGTGAATGGTCAATTTCACACTTTGGCTGCTTCACCACCCTCCAGGTGCCCATTGAATAAGAGGTTAGGTTGACCCCATACACAGTTTGGGCACTGTGGAGGAGAAATTTCTCATACTCTGAATGAGATAAATGTAATCAATAAGGTACACAGTATTAAAACATTCAGTCTAACATTTTTTATGCTAGAAATGATATAAATTGCTTTGAAACTGAACTTTTCTGCCCAGACTGCCTTTTGTGCTTTACTTTATCATTCAATACAAGTATTTTGTCCTGTCTCAATGGGTTAAACCATCCATTGCAGTTTTAAAACAATGAAAATTGTAGGTCTGTGCTTACATGGGTGTGTACAAAGAATGGAATTCTTCTAAGAAAATACTGATTGGGGACATGTTTAATGAATATCTATATGTGACATATCATAAAAGTGCTACGATGCTGAAACTATGCTGCTATAAGAGTATTAACTCTTTAAAGTCCATTGGTCATTATACGTATGCCGAGTTTACTGTTTAAGTTTTTGCATTTGTAATTACATAGTATTGCATTATGTTGTATTTTGTCAATAGTGTTATATGTTGTAGTCACTTCTCAGTTTCATTAGTCGATATTTCACAGTGTAATACACACTACAATTGGCATGTTCTTGCACTGTTCAGGTATTTTATCTACAAACGTCTAATAGTGCAGTGCATTTGAACTTATGGTAAAATACAGCATAGAACTGATGAATCTAGATGTGTGATTGTAGGTTATGTAAGGTCATATACAAGTTTATGAAATCGTGTAATCATTATGTATGGGTTTATAGCACTCTGCATTTTGCCTACAGTGTGCTTATACGTTTGGTATGATTCTGGCAGTAAAGAGTGATTGTAGGTGCATATAAAAGTGGTCTTTCTGATAGGAAGACACTATATTCTGTGGGAGGTAGGAGCTTAATCTTTGCAAACATTACAGATTAATATTGGCCTTCCTGGTTAATTATTATTTTAATTTTTCGTTTATTTATGTCAAGATCACTCTGAATCTCAGAAGTGGCATTCCGAACATCATGATATGGTAGTAGTGTTTAGACAGCCATCTGGCAATAATATAATTAACACCTGATTTGTCTCACCAAAAAACTGATGGTAGTAATTTTTCTGAGTCTTCAAAAATTCGTAAAAACACCGTTTGTATTACCAATATGTATTTTTCATCAAGCAGGTGAATACAGCAGTAATAATCTAGACTTGTATTCAGGAGGCGCCCAGTTTATATCTTGGCTGGGGCACCATTTATCTTGACTGAGGGTTTTCATATTTTTCTTCATTTTCTTCAGGCAAGTGCTAGAACAGCACAATGATTGGGCCACATCTGCTCCATCCAAATCCTTTCCAATTCATAATTCATTGCCCTGTCACCATTGTTGTATTGACAGAGTTCCATCGGAATTTATCACCTCATGATAAGACAGGGTTCTGTCATCTTGAAACTGCTACTGAACCAACTGCTACATGGACTGACTGCGTTAGACTTTCACTTTTCATTGTGGGACTGTTTCCACACCATACTGTGTTTAACATTGATCCCTACAAACTGTGGTTATTAGTGTAAAACTAAATGTTTGTGAATTCAGAGACCAAAGATGAGCTCATATGACTCAATGAACTACCAACAAGATGGATATTCAACAGCCTAGTATGAGTTTGGCCTGCCTTTGCAGCTGAAGCAACTCTTGCAGGAGAAATCATACAGGATACTTATTCAGAAGAATGCACTGAAATTGCTGATACTTAGGGTTCCTTGTATTTGGTTTAGTGGTGGTGGTGGCAGTCGTAGTAGTAGTAGTAGTAATGGTGACAGTGGTAGTACAATAGTAGGGTTGATGGTGATATTGGCAGTATAATATTAGTAATAATTAGTAATGGTTGTGATTTTGTGTGATAAGTACTATGTGTTATGCCCTACCACTTATGAGTGGTAGGCTGAGTGGGCTATTTTGACGCAATAAACAAACCAACTGGGAGCAGCAGCCTGTACAGTCCATAGTTGTCAAGTACAATAATGACACACTGTAATACCAGTAGCTGTGAAGAGAAAATTTTAAGGAAATATTTCTTCAACTCTAGTTGTGCCTTGCGCATAAAAGAATGTTGAAACCCACACATAAACAGCCAAGCTGTGATTAATGTAGTATCAAAATGTAAACAGTATGAAAAACCTACATTGTTTTGGCTTGCCAGGGACAAACAGTAATTTTAAATTACTTGTTACTGAGAACAGCTCATCAGTTCATATTTTGCAAAGTTTTTCTTAATGATGGATGTTACAAAATTATGTAGGCCAGAATGGAACTTGTACACAACTTGGCAGGTAAACAAGAAGGTGCAAGAAGGTTCTTTGAAGAGAAAGTCATTATTTGTTCAGTGAAATCCTGTTATGGTACATTGGAACTGAAACTTTCTGTGGGCACCACATCAAGAAATGTGCTTGAATACTCTTAACTGACACAGAACAAGCACTGCATTTGTTGTTGTTGTTAGGCTGTGTCAGCAAATCAAGCATAAGGTGCATTCCATCTATATGGATTGATGACTCTTTGGCCTGAAATAACATTTGTCAAATTTGGGCATGTAAGATAATGGCAGTGGAATACAACAGAAAAGTGTTACCAGAAACAGGCATAGAAAAACTGAAGGCAGGATAGAAAACTGTTTGCCCAAGGTGTCATCTACTGGTCATAAGATGGGACAGCATTTGGAATAAATGTGATCAGGTGTTGTGGACAATGTACATCTTATTAGGTTTGTTGCACTACAACATATTGAAGACTGGGTCTCTCTCTTCACCTTCAGTTGGAAATGGGAGAGTTTACCAGATGAGTGTCCCTCTCCCACCTTTCCCCTTGAAGATGAAAACAGTTTGAGTTTTCGGAATATTGTGATGTGTTCAAAATGCCAGCCCAGCCTGTCGTGAGGTACCATCATCAGAACACTGCAAAGATTACTTAACATCTTTCATGTTCATGTACTGAGTACTTTCTACAGTAAAGTGATATCTGAGGTACCAGCATCCATGGGACAGAAGGAAAGAAGAAGGAAGGAAAGAAAGAAAGAAAGAAGAAAGAAAAAATACCAGCAGTGGCTATTAGAGTCAACAAATGTGACTGATTCTGAAGTGAATACCCAGTTTGTGTCAGCTAAGGCACTGAAGAAATTACTGGGAGAAGGTGGAGAAATCATAAAAGTAAAGTTGTCCCTGAACATGCCATGAGCTGTATGGTGGAAGTGTAGGTATGGCTCCACTCATTTCTTAACATTGGCACTTGATGGGGTTGTGGTCAACTTCATGCCCCGCCACATTCCACCTTGAGAAAACTGCCAGCACCCACTGAAGAGGAGGCTGACTCTGTTGCAGAGTCAGTTTGGGTGGCTTGGGAAAGCAAACAGTGACGTATTGCCTGTGCATGGGATCAAACCAAACAATTTAATACAATATTCACAAATTGTATGAAACAGCAATTTTTCATTTATATCACAGAATGACAGAAACAGTTTGTCACTTATGAAACCTTTAACTTGAACCTCTCTATGTGTGGCCTATTCATTGTTTCTTAGGTTATTTAACATTGCTATTAAATGGCAGAGGTTATGTAGCATACAGTGAGATGGAATAAATTATGAATGATGAATAGGTGAACATTTTTAAGAGGTGGTCATGACATATTGCAGGGTACACTCTCAAAATGTTTATGGAGGGCTGAAGAAAACTAAACACCTCAGTCAGTATTGGGAAATCTGGCTGTGACTGGAATTTTATACCTCTCATGTACAAGTCTGGAATGTTACTGCTGCACTGACCTGATTGTTTCCAAAAGTTCGACACTTTTAAGATTATCAGTATGAATTTAAAGTCTAATCCCCTATACCACAATCCCAAATCCAGACTTTAAATTATACAGTCCACAGACTCACAAAAATATGTTATTATTATTATTCTTGTACCATAAAGTTAGGCAAAGTTGCATGATAAAAAAAACATACAGTTCTGAGGATTCAAGTCTTCTGTCACTTAATTTGAGGGTGGGGGTGGTGGTGACTGGTTCCCAATGTTTCAAAGGATAGCAGAGCCTTCAACTTCAAAGGTGAGGCATACCCTTCTTGGAATGCTTGAATATGTTAGGTGAAGGCAGTATGATCCTTCAAAACATCTGGAATCACTCACCTAACGACATGGCGATACATCCCCGAAGGCATCGTTCGTCAACACTGCTAACTGCTGTGAGAACCTGAAATCTTGCATATATGTGTAAAGAAACAACACATTCTCTTCTCAATATAGGCTACTAAATTTAAGACCAAGTAAAATTGTGTTTGTTTTTGTTAACATTATGTTATAATGTCGTTTATTACTGCTAGAAGTACTTAAGCCAGTCCCAGTGGCCATGTGGTCTAAGGCGTAGGTCTGCAGCTGCTCGCCTGCTGAGATCGTGGGTTTGAATCCCACCGTGGGCATGGACGTTTGTCTGTTGGGAGTGTTGTGTGTTGTCAGGTAGAGGTCTCTGTGACGAGCTGATCACTCGTCCAGGGGAGTCCTACCGACTGTGATGCGTCATTGTGTGTGATCTAGAAACCTTGTGAATGAGGAGCCCACTGGGGGCTGTTGGACCGAAAACACAGAAGTACTTAATACGTAATTAATTTACATAGAACTAGACCATTTTTATAAAAAGGAAAAACTAAGAGGATCTGACATAATGAGGGGGAGAAGGGTGCCAACAGAATGAATTGCCTTTGCAGGGTCAGCCTTCTGGTGAAGCATTCATCCAGATGGATTCAGAGCAGAGTGCGTTCCTGTCAGCACAGCAAAAGCATCACCGCTACATGATCTTCGGGAAGAAGCAGCGCTACATTGAAGTGTTTCAGTGTTCTGGTGAAGACATGAATCTGGTGCTCACCGGTGGTATTCCAGCTGGCGCTGTGTCTCCTGCCAAGGCAGCTGCTCTATTATCTCCCGGTATGTTGCCACCCCACCCACCCCCACCAATTGGTGGTGCAGTTGCCACCCCTTTGCCACCTCCTACTCCAGCCCTACCCTGGGAGCCATCCCATGCACTAGTGCAGGCTCAAGTTGCAGTTGCTCAGCAAGTACAGGCTCATGCATTGGCTCAACAGAATCTGGCAATCCGTCAGCAGGCTCAGCAAGAAGGTATCTGGCTTATGAATCAGATTGCTGCCGCCCAGCAGCATCAAGCTGCTATGGCTGCTCTTGCTGCAGTGACCTCTCCCAGTAACTCTGTCACAAAACAGAACTGGAATGAGATTAATGGCAATGCTACAACCGGTATTGTTTCATCTGGTCAGCCGACCAACCCAACTGTTTCTGTGACATTAGCAAAGTCCACATCCAGCACAACTAGCACTCAATCACAGTTGGTTCCACCTCCCACTAATCAAGTGGGCTCATCTACATACGGACCACTGATTGCTCATGCTGCTTCATTTCCCAGCACAGCTCAGCCACCAGCAGTAGCTGCTGCTCCTCCAGGATTGTTTCTATTAAATGTGCCACCTCGCCTTCCGCTGGGAAGTGCTCCTCTGTTGCCTCCCCAAGCTTCAGCTGGGCTCAGTGCCACAACAAATTTTCATCCCAAGGGTCCACCACCACAGTTACCTGCTGGGGCTTCATTTTCTGCAGGAAATGCACATCCACCCCCACCTCATGGAATACTTCCGCCAATCATACAGTCCCCTGTTACTGCAGCAGCAATCATGGGTTTGAAGCGCTCCTGGGAGCAAGCCTTCCCAGCAGAGATGCCAACCACAGGAGCAATTAAGAGGCAGTGGCAGTCTCCACATTCTGCCACCACAACATTCCATCCCTCAGCGGGGCTGCCTACAGTTGCTTATCCAGCACCATTCTACCCTGCACTCTAAAATATTCTATAGCATTCCATGGGTATGTCTCAGTGACAACATTCCATGGGCACATTCCCATTGACAACATTCCTTTTATATGACTTATATGTAAATAATGTTGGCATTAATTTTAGCATTGTTTCTTTCCGTGAACCTTTATATAGTTCACCCAAGCTATGGACTGCATACATTTACATCCATTTATAAGTAATGTAGGTGGTCTCTGTAGCTGGTGATAGTGGATTTAATTCCTATGAACAACACAGTACTTACTTTATAAGCTTTTCTGATTTGGACACTAATGCCTGACATCTGTGTGGAAACACAGGGAACTTTGATACTGTGGCTGATTTATCACCTGTATGTTGCGTTTCAAGTATGGCCTGAAACATTGGTAACTGTCTTTCAGTGATCCATCAGAATGCTCATGTGTCATGGCCATGATATCTACAGATGCTGATAATCTCAATTTTATGTTGTTCTTTATGATATAGATGCTGATCATTAGAATTCATTCAATCGTCATAACAATTCAGATAGGTTTCACTTCTGTTCATGTCTTTTGGGATGTGATGCTGCGTCAGTGGTCAAGTAGTTCCTCATGTGTTGAAGGACTGTAGTGTTTTCATCTTCAGAGTCTGACAGTCAAAGAAGGTGAAGGCACTATGACCCTTCAAACTGTGTGTAACCTCTCATCTGATCACAGGTTGACATATCCCAAAACTTCATCAACACTACTGTGAGAACCCCAAATCCATAGGTTCTGCTTCCTTACTTTCAGTATGATATTAACTAAACACTTTGCTGACAGCAAAATAGATATGTGATTCCATTGTGCTTTTGCCTTTTGATATGCTGAGTCACTTTTTGAATAGGTACAAAGGTGTATATTCTGAAAAGACTTCTAATTTTAACATATACCTGTCAAAAATAGTTATGTATATGCAGTGTTGTTTTGGATATATGCTTTTTTTTCTGGGTTTAATTTGAAAACTCAGCAGTGCAGTATGGAAGAGTACAGTTCTAAATTATTCTGTGATTTTACAACAGTCAAGTGCCTTTGTAAGAATTAACATGTGCCTTTGCTTGAGACTAACACTTACTCTGTGGCATGTAGGTTGTGTCAGTTTGGCATCTCTTTAAGACTTGCAGATTGAAGTGGAGGCTTTTAGTTTCTCTTTATTCAGTGCCCCTAGGTTGTGGATGTGATACAAGGTGAAATGTATCAGCAAATACAGTTGACTGTATGACACTCTTTTCCATTGTCATTTATTTTTTTAGTGACAAAGTATGACATTAGATTCTATAAACTATTTCAATTGTGTGTTTTATTGCACATAGAAGACACTATTCATTATGATTAATGAGAGAAAGCAAATGTTGTTTGCCAGAAATGAATACTGTCATTCTTGTTGATGTTTTTTGGGGGGGTTGTGATGGATGTAACAGTTCAAATAAATTGTACAAGCTTTAGAATATGGTCGGCAGCTTTACATTTATTGATATTTTTCTGTGCCTTTCTCATTACTTTATTCTGAAGTAATTTTTCATCAGTGTTTGAGCCTTAAATGTGAAATAAAAAATGAACTCAGGGTGACATTTGCCTTCTTTCAGAGTAACTTGTCTTCCTTTAGAATCAAATAGCATGTGTGAATTAATTAAGATGAAGTGAAATGTTGTTTGGGCTAGGGGTGTATTGTGGCTAGGTGAACTCTTGCACAAGTATCTATAGTGCAGCAAGAAGACAAGTTAATGGACTGCACGAAAGTGTGTTGTGTTGTGATGTAGAATTGCTCCTTGCCTACACTTTGCTGTAACTTTTCAAGATGAAAAAGTGCTGGATGGATCTGGGCTTGCTATTGTTTGGTTTCCCCATACAGTAATGATGTGGAGCTGTTAGACTGATGTGACATGATCAGGATTTTTTACCCTATTTTATTTAACAAGCCACAGCAATCCATAAAAAAAAAGAATGTTATTTTCCCCATGCTTACCAGATTGTTACTCTGTTAGTACATGTGTTATTTTGTATGTGTATTGTCATACCTAACTTCAGATTTTTTTTGTTTTTTTCATGGATTGCAAGTTGAAAGTCTCTTCTAAGGGCTGTCAATCCAAATTATCTTTCTGTCTGATGTACAGTGCTTCTCATTACAGCATGATTACTCAGTTTCATTCAAATCATAGTTTTTCTAAGGAGTATGAACTCATACTTATTTTTTCCCTCCTCCCCCAAGACTTCCATATGTAATCTTAATATGGCTTAGCTTAATGGATGGATACCCATAGAAAAGGCTTTTATGTTAGTTTGGAGGAAGGTGGTGCTGGGAAAAGTTTTGAAAGTCATGTGTGTGTTCTCTTCCCTTTGTTTATAAGGGGCAGGGCGTTGGGTTATGAAATTTGTCTGGGCTGTTGGAGTACTGGATTGCAATGATATTCACACAAGGTTTGGATGTGGTGACAGAGCACATGATGTCTTAAGTGGTTATATCCCTTTGCCACTTTAGATTGCAGCATGATACTGTTGACATTGACAGCATGTCTTTTCAAATTAGAAAGGAAGAATAAGGAGGCTCTTTTAATGCCTAATCAGCACAGTGTTAAGGCAAGTGGAGGTGTGAAGTTAAATTTCCTCATTCTTAACCTCTGCAGTGAATGTTGGGAGGCAAGTGGCCAGTTTCATGCTCTGGCCATTTTACCCACAGGGAAAGAACTATTGGATAGGACTGGATAGCTCCCCACAGCTTGTTTGCTTGTCTCATTCTTGTAATGTTTCTTTAATACCTGAGCTGGTGTTTCTGCAGCCTTATTACTATTATATTCAAGGGTTCTGTAAGAAAATTAATGTAAATTTCTCAGTAATGAATCACTAGTATGGATTATTTTTGTTATACCGTCTTTGGAAGGTAGCTTTTGTGATTGGCATCTTCCTGACGTGCAACAATTATGCTTTGCAGTGTTGTTTCTTTAAGGACATGTTCAAATCTTGTGTGAGTTTCTGTAACTGTATGTTGTGGGGATCATGGGACCAAGCACGAACCAAGGTTTAAGGTCATAAAAACCCATATTAAGTATATTTTTGCTATCTCAGAAATGCTTTATTAAGGGTTTGGTTTGCCATTTTAGAACTGATATTTTTGTTCTGATGTGTGTAGCAAATTATGTTAGTAACAAGAAGAGCAAAATTGTGAACAGGACAAAGTGGCAACTAGCAAGTAGATTACGTTTTTGTTACATCTTGTTAATCCTGCTTATTATTTCTCAAGTTTTTGCATAACGTTTTATGTAAGGCTGTCTTTAAGAGCTCTTAATTTTCCAACAAAATTTGAATCCTGTTTTACTTTTTATCTGACATACTTTTTGGTCTTAAAAGGAATAGAAATGGGTTTATATTTTTGATTTTTAGGAAGTATGTTGTAGTTATGTAATTTCAGTAGTTCATTTATCACAGTTTTTTTTATAATACATTTTGTTCTCTTTTTGGCTTTCGCTAGAAGGTAGCTGTGGTAGGCTGTCTCCTTTATGTGGGCTGTTCAGTTCAAATTGCTGCTGTGTCAGACTAACAGCTAACCTGCAGAATTGTGTTGTTGTTGACATGTTATATTTGAAAGACCTCCTTGCTTTTCTAGCGAGAGTTAAAAATTTCAAAAGCCAGTAGTGATGTATTGTTTTTGTATCATGATTGAAAGGAGTAAGAAATAAGATGATTGATTAATAAACTCCATTTGTGTGAAATTTGTTCGCAGCTAATGAGGTTGTGTTTGTTGGGGTCTTTGGGTGGTTGTCTTTTTCTTTCAATATTATGAACTCCTCACATAATATAAAATGTTTATTTTAGTGACAATCAGTAAAACCACAAATACTACATGGCAATTTCATATTTTGAGTGTTGTGTTCTTAACAGCTTTAACAAGCGTATTGAAAAAATGAATGAATGCTACTTTTCTTGAAAGTGAATGTTCATTTATATTCAAAGAATAAAGACATAATGGAACAGGTTACATACAAATCGTTGCTATGCTGAGCCTTTGCAACCTCACACATTCTGGAAGGTAAAGGTAGGCGGACTCTATCAAACTTTGTAGTTACAGTTTGTGTTGTGTTTGTGTTTAACCTGCTGCTGCTGATACAGTTATTTACAGGGATAGCAAAGCTTCAGTTTTGCATGTCATGTAAGTGGGAATGACCAAACTTGGGCTAATTCAGTCAGAGACCTGCATATAGCGTGCACCTGGTAATGACAGCAGTGGTCCTAACTTCGTGCTGAGCTGTTATCTTTGAAGTCACCCACAGATATATGTTGCTGTGGAATGTAATACTTTGTGTGTTTTCTTGCACATGAAGGGCTACAGATGTATCTTTCTTTTTCGTGACATGGCTTGCCTTGCATGAAGGTGACTGTAATGCTGCACAAACTGGCATGAAAGTGGAGAAATGTGTATTATTATAACTACTTGTTGTATTTGTTAATAAAGGATTCACACCATTTAAAATAAGATTGATTGCTGAAATTGTTTTACTGTCATTAAAAGAAGTGGATCAATTGAAATTTTGTCATTTGCCTGCATCCTGTAAGGAACAATTTTTGTTAGTGCATAAAAGTAATTTGTAATATTTTGACAAGCAGTCTCCATATATAATTTTCTGTAACAGATTTTCCATTTACATGTGTTCTTGATGCACTAAATTGGCAGATTCATGAGTACTCTGTCCTCTCTTAACAAGGTCATCTCTAATTTTAGAAACTGTAAAATCAGAATTGTAACAGTTATGCTTTAAATATTATAATGCAAGCTGAAACAGCACATTACCAGGTCACGCAACGAGATACATGGTGTAGGCATGCCTTGGTGTGTGGCTAGAACAGTTTCACATATTGAATATAATTCCTAAATTTCAAATTCGTGTTAACAGAAGTTATTTTGTGATGATTGCATGTTGGGCAGATGGTTAATTATAAAAGTATGCATTTGTGTTGGCAAGTAAAGATAACATCATAATTCCCCATTATTGTGTTTGTCGCATCCACGTACATATCATTTCCAGGGGTGGAAAATTTCTACACATTGCAAAAATTAGGAACATTTGAGGCACAAACAGGCATGAATCCCATTTTTATCTTACACATTTCTTCTATGTATGTTGTTAATATCAGTGACATGACAGTTTGTAAGAAAGTTACACATGTTTATTACACATTCTTTACAAACTCTCCAGGTGGTTTGGTATAAAACGTTTTTAGAGGATGAGTTTATCGCAGACAGTTGATCGTAATGCTGGCAGTGACATTTACACATGATACTGTGATTTTGTAATGGTTTTACTATGTTGTTCATCTGTTGCAAAAATAATTATATGGCTTCCTTATATGTTGTTATTTAATGAACATGGGGAAGTGCATGAACTGTTGCAATGTCCTTGAAGTTAAATTAAATGGCTACATACAGTAACAAGAGAAATGGGAATTATAAATGTCAGCCTTTATATGTGGAAGGGACTCGAAAGAAAATGGCGAAATGAGAAGCTTGGATAGAAGTAACAAAAATGTGAACACATACTGTGTACTGCTTGGAAGTATGGTGACATTTTAAATACAGTCATCTTAATGCAGCACATTTACATACAACAAAGTAACAATATCAGCTTACCATTTTGGTGACAGACTTTTCCACCCCTGCTGGCTGGTGAAGTAACTGTGTGTGAGGAAGATGATGCTAGGGGTTTCTTTCCATTATTTATGTTTACATTTCTGCCATTGAATATTGTGGAAACAGGATAAATTCTTATATTTATATTCACATCACACTGTAAGAAAGTCTGCAATGGCATACTGAACAGGTAAAAATATTATGTGACTTGTGTTGACACAAAGTATGAAAAAAGCTTGTTTCAGATTAACAGGAAAAGATCCCCAAGCATACAGTGTCTATCCTGACTGCTTGATGAAACAGCTGATGGGAGCACTTTCCATTCTGGTGATGTAATGCATGTCAGTAGTGTCCTGTACTTAATGTAATATGGTTATTTTGCAGGTGGTTTGGCAGTTTTTGAAACTTTATAGCCTGATTGGTTTGTGTCCAAGATTCTTTGAAGGGAAATTGTCTTTATTTTCTTGCAGTTTTATTTCATATGTGATTGGTTTATAACTGTTTGTTCTTCGACAGCTGTGCTGGTTTTCCAGAATCTTTGAGGCATTAAGTTGTACATCTTGCACAAGAAAACGTGAGCTTTTCATGCATTTCCAAAGATTTCTTGCAAGCATTTGGCACATTAATAAGAAATCATGTATGGTATTATAAAAATCTAATGTAACAATTTGGTATTAGCTGTGCACATCTGTACATTAATACAGACTGATTCTCTAGCTAGAGGTCATGGACTGTCAGTATTAAAACCATTATTTGTGCACTAATTATAATCAGTGGTTTTATTTTTTGATGTCTATGGCCTGTAGTGGGAGAATTACTCTGTACATAAGAGAGAAGTGAAACGATGTAGTTATACAGTTGCATGACTGTAACATTCAAAAGGAAGAACGTGAGAATGTTTTTGTATTTCAGTAGCTTGGTAACTTTTGCAAAATAGAGTTTGGTATCAATGATTATTTGTTTGTGTTATGTTACTTGATACAACTTTTACAAATTATCTTCCTTCAGACTAAATGGAAGAAGTGTTTTGACGCTTATTGTGCTGAAACAAATTAAAAGCTGTGCAAGATATTTCGGGCACTCTTTTCCCTTGAGCACACATTAGGTAAACATGTTGCAAATTTAAATGTCATCAATGCTGCACTTTTTCCTTCTGTTTGAGGTGTTATGGAATTAACAGGAAGGGGTATATATATTTATATGTCTTCAGAAATCCTGAGTATTCAGTGTTAAAGTCTTCTTGATATCATTTCACATCAAAATTATAAATATTTCCAACATTTCAGAGGAACTTATCTTGTCATTCTTCGGGATTTGTACAGTTACAGGAATTGTGTCAGAATCTTTGTGTAGGAATATAATGGACAGTAACTTATTCTGATTGCTCAGGACCACTAATTTGTAACTGTCTTGTTACATACTTTATACACCCTCTGACACTTTCCATCACTAACTCTAAAGAAGAAGTCAGGAAGTTGTGAAATGTTGGCGATTTTTGTCATTTTAATGTGGTTTGTTACCTAGGAGACAGCCACGGATGTTCATAAAAGCTTCATCGTGTGTGCTCTTCTAAGTACTAATTATTTGTCTGTTAGTGAAACTTTGTTAATTTTTGGCTTTTGTTTGTTATTTGTTCTTAGCAGGTTCAGTAACTGCAAGCAATGGGGTGATGCTATTTGGTTGGTGACTTCTTGGGGCGATTTTTAATTCAATGGTGATGGAAGGTTTGGTTTGGGTTCAAACACCAGTAAGTAGAGAAAACTCACTAATATCGAAAGGTAACGATGACAGGTTTGAAATAATGGCATGAAAGTTGTGAATAGTGAGTTTTCAGTTTACTGGTGTCATTTTTTTGCTAAAGCTAAGTGTGTTTGTCTTGCATGACTGAGGAGGGTTAAGTATAGTGAATATGTCTCATCTCTTTATTCTGATTTAAAATAGCATATTAGGGGCTTTTCAGTATGTCTCTGTGTTGTTCTGATCACATCCAAATTTCCTCCCCTTTGAAAGCATGTATGAATTTTTGTAGGCTACCTGGAGGGAGCTCACGTAACATTAAGCACAACAGAACAGAAGAGAACATAAAGTATTCAGCCTTTTGTTGCAGTTGTGATATTACATTTGAGCTTGTTTCCTTCATATTTTTATGCCTGTAAGATGAAATGTAAGTTTACACCTGGCTGCTTTGAATATGCGTTTTGTGCATAACCAAGACCTGAAAAGAGAACAGGAAGTTAGAGCCACTATGTTTTACCCATATCACATCCGGAGGAGCAGTTGAACCGTAGGCATTTAAAAAATTATTATTTTTTGGGGGGAGGGGGAGCAAGGGAGAGTGGAGGGGGATTGTAATTGAAAAGATTTATAAATATAAGTTATACATGCAAGTGAAACTCAAACTCTCCTGTTCTGTGTATGTGTGTATTTGAGTTTGTTCAAAATTTAAAATAAAGTAAGATTTTTTAAAACCATCATCATCATAAACATCAAGGATTGGACCCTTTGATCCGTTCTGTCTCCAGAGTTACAGCTGCTTGCGCCAACGCTTCTTGGGTCTTCCATTTGTTCTCCTTCCCTGTGGTGGTCTGTAGTGGTATGATTTCAAAGGGACTCGGTTTTGTAGCTTTTTTTTGCAAGTGTGAAAGCCAGTTCCATCTGTAATCAGTTACTGAGACCTCTGGCAGGCTACACCCTTTATGACCACAAAACAAATGACTACATACGCAGCAAACTACTGTTACAGGCATACTAGAATTTTTTAAAACCATATGCATGGTATTTAATGTCAGTCTGTTACTTCTAATGTGGCAGAATATGCTGTTGTTGATCACTGACTTCAGTCTGTGTGTTTGTAAAAGGTAAAGATAAAGTTTTCCCATTCCATACCAATAAGGCAGGAACAGGGAGTAACCTTGGTACTGGATGGAGGTGAATGGTCAACTTCACACCCTGGCCACTTTAACGCCTGCAAGGAACCCTGGTATCCATTGAATAGGAGGCTGGGGTAGGTCTGGACGTTTTGGAGGAGAGAAAAATCTCTTGCCCCCTGTGGGGATCTGTGTACTTGCTCAGAGTATGAGAGTTACTGAACGTAACCATGTTTTCATATGCGTTTGGCTCAGATGATGGGTTTTTCATGTTTTGTAATGATACTCTTATAAACCAACTTACTAGGAAGTTCAGCACCTTGGTTATTGACCATTAAGGCAAGAGGTAATGAATTTAAGTCTTGGACAAAGACCAACTCTTCTGAGATGTTTCTCATAATTTTACTTGTTGAATCCAATCATGTCTTGGGGTAGTACCTTAAAATGTTTCTCCCAGTACATAATTATCTCATTTGACCCTGCCCAACTTCTGCAGCTTATACAGCATCATGTGATAGCTAATACACAAAAATCACAGGAACAAAGAACTATAAATTGTCATTATGTGCCCCCTTAGAAATTTCGTAGACAAGATTTGAAGAAGAGTAGGATGAAAAAATATGGTTACAAATTACAGAGACCTCCTTACTGCTACATGATTTATTGCCTTTATATGAGAATAATATTAAAATTGTCCATTATTCATAAGGTTCAGAAGCATGCGCTTGTTGTTATGTGACTATGCTTCTTTTTCTTGTGCACTAGGACTTAATTCAGTTAATGGTTTTAATCCATTGATATTCAACCAAGCGTGTTTCATGTCCACATCCACCATACTGTACCTGTGACCATATCTGTTGTAAGAACACAGTATTCCTTTAATTGCATATGTGAAAGTATTGAGGTATTTAATTTTTCCTGGGTGAATAATTAACCTGAATTTCAAGAGTGATACAAAGCAAAATGTGATTATTTCTGTCTTCTTTTGTTATTTATCGAACCAACTTGTGGGGCAGCATTTGAGACCAGCAGATTAAAATCACAGATAAGTGATGAAATGGGGCGTTTTCACAAAGTATCTGATGTTTAATGCCTGAGGTGATGCCTCAACCATGGTTGGTGCACCACATAGGCTGTAGGTCTCCTGTGCATGCCTTCATTACCTTTGTTATCATCAAGACCTTTCAGTTGGAATGTGGGCTCATACTGTCACTAGCTAGGCAGGCAAAGGCCACAATCATCAAAGACCATAATCAGGGACATGAGCCACAAGCAAACATGGTGACTTAGAACTAGGATGCACAATTCATTTAGCAGTAATTGACTGTGTCCAGGTGGTAAATGTTCGTGGCTTGGGTTATGGATGTTATGAATGCTTACAGAGGTTGTGTTATGCTATTTTCTGTTCTGTTCTGTCTCATAATGCAGTTTAGTGGTTCTTTCCATTAATTCAGTGTTCTTTGAGAGCTGTGCTACTGGTACAGTTATTATTTCTGGTTTTGGGATATTATTGTAAATATTAGAATAGCATAGCATGAAAATGTCGGGAGTATGTTTTCTTACTTGGCTTACTGACTGTTTAGACTGCCGAAATTTCCCTCTGAATATATGGGTGTATCATGCCGTTGTCAGTGACAAGACCATCTTTGATTTATTTGTATTTGTGGAGTCAGAAATTTGAGAGTTATGATGACTCTATGTGAGGGTAGAAAAGAATGCTTTATGACAAGAAGTTGTCCAGTTTAAGTGCTAGTATAACATTGTGCTTTGTATGCCTTGCTTGAGATGTTGAATCCCACACCTTACAGTGGTATTTACTTATTTATTTTCGGTGTCCAAATAATATGTGATCATTCTGACTACATAAAACAGTGTTTATATACTAGAATTTTTCATGATATTTGTATTCCCTATACTTAACCATTCCTCCTGTGACATGAATTTTAAGAGTACATACCAAAGAATCAGTTTAATGCTGGTACCATTTTCATTGCTTATACAATGCTTTCAATTGTGGGCTGTATGTCTGCATTTGCAAGCAACTTCACAACAGTTGTTGGCTGAAGTTTTAAAAGAATTAGGCAAAAAACTGGTGTCAGTTCTTGCTGGTAACTTGATGGGGCATCAGTTATTACATTTTCTAAACACTGGTAACAGTGGGCGATCACAGCACTACATCCACATCAGAAATTATCCATTTACGTACGTTCAACATTACATCATCATACTGACAGTGGTTAGCATACAAGGTTAGTACTAAAAAGGTTCTGACCACTGCCACTAATCTTCAAAATAAAAATTTTCAGTGTAATGACATCCAACCACCTGAAAGTATGAGTAGAGTCACCCTCCTGAAGAGTTGTATGTATTAACATAGGCTATGTCAGGCAGCGGACAACACGGTTGATTTAATCAAGTGTTATGTCATCATAAAGTGATGACCCTAAGGTATTCCACCATTTGTATATTTTTTATGCCTGTACAGTGCATTGAAACAGTTGTAAGTTGACCCAGAATTTCAGCAATATTAATAACAATTTTCTTGTAACCTGTAGGCAAAAGAAAATAACAGAATGTATTGTTAGAACAAAGAAGAGACTTTGAAGGGCTAGTGACTAGTGTATACTTTCACAACAATTTAAGGTTCTTTACTCCATTGGTAATGGCATTGTCCCACCAAGTTTCCAGTAAGTTTTTGCAATAGAGTCTGAGTTATGTAGTGAATTTATTCATAGAAATGAATTCTCTAAATAATATTGCTTGGTGTAAACTAATTTTCCTTTGTGTCATGCTGCAGGTGGTACAATGTTGCCTCCACCGCATTTTGCCCCAGCTGCGGCATTTTCTCCATTTGGTCCGGCCGGTCCAGCACAGCTGATCCCAACCACAACGCTCACACCACCACGCCACACGTTTGCAGCTGCGTTTCCCCCGATCTTCTACTGGCCATATCCATCGCCACCAGTGAGCCCTACATCTTACTATGGAGGAGGACTGCCGCCACTTCCACCTCCTGGTGCTGCTGCAGCCATCCAGCCACCACCACACCAGCATGGGGCTACTGCCCCTCCTCATCATTCTGCTGCCGCTACGCTGGTAATCATGCAAGGTCTTCCCTACTCAGCAAACACTGCAGATGTACTCAACTTCTTTCGTGGCTTTCCGGAGGTTAGGGGTCCACCATTTCTCTCTTAATGGCCATACTTTAAGAACACCCTCTAGCAGCACATGAATTATGTCAAAAATGCTGTCAGTGTGACTTGAAAATGCATGCCAAATTACTTATGTTATTGTTGAACATAAAATGCCAGCCCATTATGAGTCTGTGCACTGACCAGGGTTGTCTTAGAGTGTGGCAAGAAACAGCATTCAGAGACAGGTTTAACAACACTGTGCAAAAATTGCTTATTTACATTGTGTTTCTACACAGGAAGTGTTCTGGAAATTGCCTTCACCACTGCTGGAACATTTAAAGTGATAATAAATGTGCTTAAGCAGTGGAAATGTTTGTAGAAATTACAGAGGTGGTCTAACGGGTGTTTAACTTGTTCATGAACTTCCTTGTCTATGATGTTACCTGTTAAATAAATTTAGGCTGTACAGGTTGGCAGTGTACAGAACAGGTGATGCAGCACCATATTCTGGAAGAATGGAATCCTCAGCTACATGGCTTTGAAAGCCTCAAAACTTTGTAGCCTGTTGTTTTCTGTTCCACATTTCAGTCTTATTGGCATAAAGAATTTCGGGTGTCACCCTCCTCTTGTGTACAGTTAAGATGAAGTTGTACATCTGCGTGCCATAAAGGCAAATGGGTAACGGAGATATATTCTCCACATATTCTTAATGTTCACACTAGATGGAGGTGAGTTCTCAGTTTCATGTTCTAGCTGCTATACCTTTCCTAGTGCTTACTGGATAGGAGGCTAGGTGAGCCCCAGAGCTATCTCTACACTTTGGAAAAGGGAGAAATCTTGTTCCACTGCCAGAAATCATACCAAGATTCCTCAGTCATCAGACTCAGAATATAGTCACTATACAAACTGCAATGTTGTGTCCCCAAATTTCCACGTGAATATAATCCCATTATTTTTTTTTTATGCCTTTCTGGGTTTTAATCATGACTCTGTTCCTTCCATCTGTGATGTTTTGAGACCTCTTTATTTACCAGTGATGTGACATATCCCAGAAGAATGGATATGTCAGCTATACTGCTGTGAAAGCCTAAAAGCTCCCATTCAGAACTGTGGCTGGAAAACTTCAGAAGAAGATATCATTTGTAAGATATAGCTGCAGATGATAGGATACTATTAAAATGGTTCTTTAAGGAAAAGAGGGTGAAAGTGTGGGCTGAATTGAATTATGAATTGAATTACCTAAGGAGATGGTCCACTGTTGGGTTTTCACAGAACAGTGATTGGACCTTCAAGGGCCAAAAAAGCAAGGAAACAGTGTTGTACATTTCCTGTGCAACTGTATTAAACATATAAAATTTGACACCAACTTGTTGCACAATGCTTGTCATTTGTTAATTATTGCTCCAACATGTTTTGGCCTTAGCTGTCGGCCATCTTCGGGGAGGTCGTAATTTGAATCTTGTATAGAATTCCTACCATATAGTTTGAAGGATAAGGTGTGCATGCTAAAAAACTTAAGAGCTCCTGGAAGATAACCAACAGCTAAGGCCGAAACATGTTGGAGCATTAATTAACGAATAAGAAATGTTGTGCAATAAGTTGGTGTTAAATTTTATGTATGCAAGTAATTTCTTCACATTGAAGACTGCTATCATGAAGTTACTGCAACAGGAGTGTCTCTCGTAAGCCAAATGAAAAATGAAATGTGATTAAATGGTTCGACCGACATCTGCAAGGGTAAATACGGTTTTCACTTGTCTCTGAATGCAACTTTGATTATTACCTGAATTTTGTTGCATGTAGCACCTGGTTTCATTTGTTAATGGACTTGGGTGTAACTTTTTGTGTATTTGGCTCATCTTTAAGCATGAATTTGCAGTAGACTAATCACTTACAGTGTTTGTGTGTATGATGTATTTGGTCTTGTGGTTTAACAGTATACTTATATTGTTTTGTAACATACAGTGTACAGACAATTTATAACTAGACTAGAGTAAAATGGAGAAAATTGTATATTGAAGAGCTTCATGATTCATATGCCACACTTAATACAGTTAAAGTAATTCACTAAATAAGCAAGACATGCAGTATGCAACTGGGAAGTGAGATTCATAATTTTAGCCACATTACCTTGAGGCACGGGACTGCATTAGGGAGCTAGACATATTTTTAGATATAAGTTGTGTTATGGACTGAATTAAATGGCTCAGGTGAGGGACGGTTTGTTGAGTTTATGAACGCAATAATTAATTTTGGGTTCTACAATACAAGGCCTTTCTTGAATATTTGCGTGTTTGATAACTCTTGATGGAAGATGAGTTAAACACACAGCCGATCAAGATTGTTGTCACTCTTAGAAAAAAGACAGAGACATTATTTTATCTGACAACTTTTGCCATTTGCTGGGATAGCGTAGTTAGTATAACGACTGCTTATGGGCTGGATGGTCCAGGATCCACTCCTAGTAGGAGCAAGAATTTTTGCAACTGTCTGGGCCAGTCCTGGGGCTCACCCATCCTCCTGTACAATCAGTATCATGTCTCTTTACCAGGTATAATGCAGCTGAGGCATGACGTTGACCACCCACTGCTGTCTAGTGCCGAGGTTAAAGAAGGAATAGAGCTAAGCTTATAGTCCTCCTCTGGGCCTTCATGGCCTGCTCTAAGGTGAACCTTACCTTTTTCATGTGCCACCTCTCCATTTAGACCATTTTGCATGACAACAGACAGCACAACTCTCACCATTTGCCAATATGCCATGAACCAGTGTCAGTGCGTTTAAGTTGAACATGTTGCATTTAATATTAGGTTTTTACTCACCATATTTAAAGAAGGCACTGAAAATATTTTCCTTTGTCTCACAGGCTTATGTCACTTCTGACATATTATTCATTGCGCATCAGAATTTTGTAAGTCATGTGAGATGACAACAGATGACTAGTGACAATTGTCAGTCAGAAGTATGTCACTATGTTATGTATTGAGACTGGATATTCACACAGCCATGACTGTGAAGACTTTTATCTCTTTTTAAGTAACACCATACAGTACTGTAGAAGTGTATTGACATTTTTAAGGTTTCTGTTGCTACCATCATGATGGCTGATGATGGAGACTGTAGGACCTTCTGAAATGTCAGTACATTGTTACAAGGCTTGACAGACCTTAAGACAGTATTCTCCATAGTACTGTATTGCATATTTTTGAGTAGAAACTCTACAAATTGTTTGGAGAATCTGCAGACACGTAAGAGAGTATTTTTGTTATCACATCACGGAAGTATTAAAGGGTGAAAAGATTAATTTAAAACCTATATCTGAATTTGGGATAACATGGACGTGCTGCAGTCTTGAGTGAATGCTGTAATTATTCTGCATAAGTTGAAGAATGATGCAGTTCATTGGGTTGCCCTTCAATAAATTATTTTTGTACCAAGGAGTACTGGTCTGAAGAACATAAAAACAACCAGATTCCACTTATTATTTTATTGTACTTCTTATAGGCTCAACATGTTTCGGGCATTACTATGCCCATCACGTGCTCCTGATGATGGGCATAGTAAAGCCCAAAACATGTTGAGCCTGTAAGAAGTACAATGAAATAATAAGTGGCATCTGGTTGGTTTTTTATTATTCAGTTATCACAATGACGCATGGTTCAATAAACATCAGATAAACATCAGAGTACTGGTCTTTTTTTGGGATAAATATTAAAAGGTATTAAAATTCCTGTTCTGGTCTTATTGTTGAATGCTGGACGGTACTTACTTGTCCCTTCTTGATATTCATTTATCACATCATGATTTTCTATTCTGCAAAATTCCACACCGGTTCTGGGGCTCACCCAGCATCCTTTTTAATCGGTATTGCGGTTTTTCCTTGAGGATTAAGCATCCAGGGCAGGGTGCTGACCGCTTACCTCCATATAGTGAGTGGAGTTACACACTTGCTCCCTCTTTCTGTCTTCACAGCATAGACAGGGAAAACATACCTTTCTGTAAAGTTGAAGTAATACTTTTTCTCTATTCTCAAAGAGCCGTGTATTGTATAGATAATTTGAGCATGACATGAAATATGGAAGTCATTTTGATCTTACATTTCTATTATAAATTTTTTTCAGTATATTATAAGTGTAACTGAATTCAGTAACACTTTGAAGTGTGGTGTATGTGGTGTGATTAGCTTTGCAATGTAAATTTGCATGTGCAATGCATAAATATGACTTTCAGGATACGTTAAAGCAAGGGATGATCAACAGTAAAAGTATTATGCTGCATAATTGTTTGATAATTGCAGTATAGTATCAGTGTGAAGTGGGCGGAAAAGAATTATTTTGATGCATTTACGATTTTTATGCAGGCTGTCAGTAAAAAAAGTTAATTTCTAAGAAACTGAAGGACAAGAATCGGTGAAATGAAGGAGAGCTGACATAAAAACTCGGTGAAGAAAAATCACGAAACAGCCACTTCATATTATACATGAAACAAAACATTAAACTACAATTGAAGTATATAAAAAAATTAAACATTTATTAATCTTGTTTATTTAAAAAAAAAAAGCTGCTTCGTAGTTTCACATCTTTCACTACTACATATTTTGTAATGTTACATACAAAAGCTGCCTTTCATTGCCTTGCACAGTCAAGGTTCTGGTTTAATGGACATCTAAGTACTACCCTTGAATCTACACCTAGGTGACTGATTGTTTTGTTGAACTAAATTGGGTGGTCCGATTATTGAATCTTGTCCTGGAAACCCACTGTCTCTACTGAGGCATTCCACAGTTTTCCATACTCTGTACAAGAAAATGCTGGGATACTACCTCACATTATGGCACAACCATATCTTTTGAAACTAATTATTTGCTAAATTATCCTAACAATTGATACTATATAATATGAACTGTTGAGTGTGTCATGTAATAAACTAAGAATAAATAAATGAAATCCCCTTTGTCTTTCAATAGGTCTCTTTTTCTGGAGGCTGAACAACTTGGCTGAAAATGATATTCCTCCCCCCACCTTCTTTTTTAATTTCCGTTCTGACTCCTAATTTTTGTAGGTGGTGTGTAGACCTGTTGAGAATTTTTTGAGTCCATGCACCATGGCTTGTTTCTTACTGGCAGCAGGCAAGAACCAGTGGCATATAAGAAGCACGCACAGTTTCTTTCATTCTTAAAAAATTACTGTTATCTTGAAACAGTCCTGACTGACACAAATCTGGTATTTATACTTGCAGTTGATAATAAGTCTCAACGTATGGAATATAGAATGCAGTCGCTTTGTTGAGAGTAGGAACCATGTTACATCCATGTCTTAAATTTTTGCTGGCTTTGGTTATGGCTCAAGAATTCAAAGCTTAAGAGGTGTTTCACTGGGCATTCGTTCTCCTTTTTTGTTTGGTGTTGGTGTGTTTAGATTTGGGGTATGCAACGTAATTTTCTTTCAAGTGTGTGTGGTTGATGGTAACTGGCCTAAGTAGATATGTTTCATATGTTGAGTCTTTGAAGGAACCAAATTTTGAGATGAGTTATTTATTGTGCATTGCTCTTGTATTCTCAGGTACGATACGCGTGCACAGGCTTTAAGTACACGTTGACTTTAGTGACAGTGAATGACAGACAGTCTCTGTAAGAACTGTTAGTAAACTCTGGTGAATTTGATTGTGATTTATTGTAATTTTCAGATATGGGAATTCAGTATTATATCTAGAATTTCACAATATGGAGTGTTTTCAGATACCACTCAATAATAAAATTTTTCATATTAATAAAAATCCAACTAAATGCAACAGTATGCAATCTGATTTATTTTACTGCAAAATCACTCTGTATATTCTGGGTGTCCACCACACCCATCATCAGGAGCACTAAAAACTGTAACCGCAGCCTCCGGTACAGGTCATAATATCGGTGCAGCTACTTCCCTACAACGTGGCCAGGTCAGGACTGGACCTGGCCACATTGAATGCAAGTAGCTGTACCGATATCATGACCTGTACCGGAGGCTGCGGTTACAATTTTTAGTACACCTGATGATGGGTGTGGTGGACACCTGAAACATGTAGAGTGATTTTGTAGTAAAATAAATCAGACTGCATACTGCTGCATCTAGTTGGATTTTTATTAATATTGAATTATGATGCACTGAACCATGTGCTTAAAAAATAAAATTTCTGGTAAGAATTTACAATACATATTTTTCTTCAAATGTTTTAGTCTGTAGTTTACAATGAAGCTAGGAAGAACTAGACATTAATAATTATGTTACTTATTGATCAGCTTCTGTGAATAATTTCCGCTGGTCATAGGTTTTTCTCCATTGCCATATTTGTGAATATGTACGTGTAAATGACAGACGCTTTCATAATCGAAGTCTGAAACTGGCAAGGATGTAAGAATATAACAGGCAGCATAATTTCAATTATTTATAAATTTCTTGTATATTTCCATATGTGGTTTTGCCCTCTCAATCCTTCATTCATTAAAGTTATTACTGAGAGACACGTGCCTGGGAGATGCAAGTATGCGTGCCTAGTTTGAAGAAAAACATGGATTTATGTTAATGACTTCCCAGGGATATGTGACTATGTTCCATGGCAAAACAAAGGTGAACAACGCACTTCACACGAATATCCATACTGATAGTATACGAGGGCATAGGAGGTGGGTGTTGATGGAAAGGTCCAGTGTGTCTGCCTAAGTTGCTGTTTAAATTTTTCACCACACCTGTTGTATTTGCTCAAATAAATGTAAAGGTAAGGATGTTCCTACACATTTCATGAGGGTGTATGGATCAGTGAAGGTATAATATCTGTCATATTTAATCTTGGCACTACATGGAGGTGAGTGGTCAGCTTCACAACCTTGGTCACTTCATCCCCAGGACAATATCCCTGTAACTTACTGAATGGGAGACTGGGTGGGCCCCAGAGCTGTCTTCCACATTTAGGAGAAAATTTGCTTGTCCCTCCCAGGAATCAAATTATAAATCCTTGGTTCTTATGTTTATTGGACCGTGCATCATCTTGATAGTTGAATAGAGAGACCAACTTGATGTCACTTGCTTTATTATTTCATTATTTAATGCTCAACATATTTCGGATGTTAATACATCCATCCTCAGGAGCTTGCGACTTATTTG
>Ga0136643_10001659_pt1 | contig 27645 bp, 21 predicted proteins | sample TergutLab28metaG_FD_96883 | JGI IMG/M metagenome (GOLD analysis project Ga0136643, IMG submission 96883) | Labiotermes labralis P1 segment gut microbial communities from Petit-Saut dam, French Guiana - Lab288 P1 (version 3) (version 3) | ecosystem: Host-associated > Arthropoda: Insects >... | reverse complement strand
CCGGGGGTTTTTTAGGCCCCCCTCTTCTGATGGTTTTTTTTCTCCCTGTCCTTTTTCCAGAACACAAAATTTTTTTTTTTTTGTTGTTTTTCTCCCATCCCCCCCCCCCCCCGACCACCAAGGTCCTGGTGGACGTTTTATTGTGCTCACAGTTTCAACTATATTTGCCCTCCATGTCTTATCTCACCTCATCTGATTCTAGTTTCAGGCCTTCTCAAGATCCTGTTCTTGTACAGAAAAGTTATTTTGTTGCAAGTCTCTTTCTGCATGAGGCAGGCAACAGTAGTGCTACATAATGAACAGTATGGCTGACTGCTTAGCTTTACCCAGTCTAGAGGTAGAAGCTTCTTCCTCTCACCTCCATTTATTTCATCTCGCTCTGCCAAGTGCTGTTTTTTGTCCTTCCTGATTTGCCTTACCTTCCCAGATAGTGAGCCGTCATTTGCCCCCTTGTTCTGTATTCATGTATCCCTGCTTTCTGATGTTTCTTTTTGGACATTCAACCCTTAAAGATGAGACCACCGCATTGTCTTGAAACATTAAGAACCAAGTACCCAATGATGCAGCATCATTTCCCAGATGAATGGTTACCTCATGATGATATGTATTGCCAAAGTCCACAATGTAGTCACAATACTTTTGTCCAGAAAATAGTGTCAGTATACCAGGAACAAGGAAAACCCAGAAATGGTTATATATACAACTCAAATCACCTGACTTGGTCTACAAATACTGAAGGCTTTAATGAAGAGAGGTAGCCTGCTTTGCCCAATCTGGGTGGAGAGTACACAGCTTCTTCTACAGCGAGAAAAAAGAACTGCAGTTGTGCAGCCCCACTGATGCAGAAGATGTAGACTTTTAGTAGGAATGTTCTGTTTAAATGGCACAGATTAAAAGAATTATTGTAGGTATGGTGCCTACATATTGTACTGGTCTGGTAACATAACAGTTCTCTTCCCACTGTACCAGGAAACTACTCTAAAAGGTAGTTCACTTCTGATTCCAGCATGGTCTGCGTACTATGATCACAAGTATAACCATCTAGTGGAACAAGATATGTACTGTGCCCCATGGTGGAGATTATGCATCAAATTTGTAGTGAGATTTGCATTCTTAAACTGTTCTTGGAATGCAGTTTCATTGATGTGGCTCACGTTTGTGTTAAATTAGAAATATAACTACTTTTTTAGTAACATTATTTTTTTGAAGCAAACCTGAAGACTGGGGCTGATCTTGTCCCTGACGTATAGTATTGGATTAATTTTATTATGTTGGACACTGGTAAAGGTGCAAAAATTAATGAGTTTTGAAACCTTTAAAATGTTCATACTACTCATACACTGTTGTACAACTTAATGACTCATTATCAAATGCCATTATTAACAAATCTAAATTTCCTGATAAGTTTTTCCTGTTTTGTTACCAGATTTCACACAAATGCTGTTTTCTGTTAAGTGACATTTTAAAATTATGTGATACACATTTTATTTTCTTTGCTGAAAAAAAAATGTGTTAAGACTGAATATAAAGAGCAACGGGATCCAGTCTATTAAACCATACCCAAACATCATGCAGCCATCCTATGATTTTTTAAGTTTGTTGCGCATCCAGTCCAAGGACTTTCAGAACAGACTTTGTATATTGCACTGTAGTTACTGAAATTCAGTTCAGTTCCAAAAATCACTTGCAGGTGTTCTCCCTTTATCATATTTACCAGTGAACTTGTGTTTGTTAAGCTGAAGAATTAAATCTGGGAAAATGCATGTATTGCACCCTATTGGAAAAAAAAATGAGGGAGCATCAGTGCATTGAAGTTTAGTGTTTCTTTGGAGTGATGATTCTTACCAGTTTATTTAAAATAATGGTCTCTGATTAGTCAGTCACGATTGTGTCACATTACACTTCTGACTTAACAGACTCTTTTAGTATCTATTAGTACAAGACAAAAAAAAATAATAAAACCAGCTCAAAAGAAATAAAACCCTGAATTAACAGCCTCTTTTAATATCTATAACCACCTTCCTGTTGGCTTAGCAGAAAAGAATAGTCGTGCATTTGAAGTGTGCAGAGCCAAACCATCTACACGTGTGTGAGATCAATAGTGTAGCCATTGGAAGAATTCTCACAAAGTGAACTGCTATTACCATTTCTGAGAAAATGGACTGTGATCCGAAACTTTTTTCTTTTATACAGTAACAAAGTAAATTTTGGCATCTGAAACAGATAAAGACGCATAGGTGGTCACCTTTCTTGTAGTTCTTTCGGCCAGTATGTGTGTAAGCTATCTTCAAGAACCAAGCATATTAGTTGATCTTTGTTAGAGGGTAGTAAGCTGAGACATGATCTGTGGACTTGACCGGCTTCAGCACATAATAAAAATAAACCGCTTGATAGTATTTTTCTGAATTTTCAGTTGGAGATTGTTGGTTTAAATCGGGAGAACTATGAAACTCGTAGGAGAGTGGTACATATGAGTGTTAAAGAGAAACCAGGTGAGGACATTGTCTTGTGTTTGTTGTATTATATTTTGTATTATTTTCCACCTGTAGAATCAGGTACATGCATCTTGCATGATTCTCTTACCATGGGGAAGTAAAAATCATGGATAATTAAAATAAATTCACTGAAGCCTCAATATTAGTAATTAATTACATTTTGCCATTCTTTTATATGGTTTTTTTTTTTCTGTTTGCTTTTCATATTTAAGTCTCCATGAAAAAATTGTTTGGAGTGTTGAAGTCTCATACAGTGTAAATGTTTATTAGGTAGTTACACTTTCTTATACAGTGAAACATACCTATAATGGGTCTGGAAGGAAATGAACATAGTCTGATTTGACATATTCTGCTTGTATTTTCCAGGGCAGACTGAGGAAAATTACAGTATCCTTTTGTCAGAGTAGCTTGTGAGGTATGGACTCAGGATCTTTTGACAATGAAATAGGGATGCTATGCACTTACCACGTTTATTTTGGTGGTTGTTTATATTGAAGTTCTGGCAGACAGTTCCTTTCGTTATTGCTTCCTGTATCTATGATTTAATTTTGGGTTTTCATTTTGAGTTATATTCTGCACCAGGTAATAATAGGGTGTTCAAATCAAGGTAATATGTACAGGGCATACAGAATGCATGGATTACACAGAAGTGCACACAGAACTTTAGTTGGAGAAACACAAGGGAAGAAACCGCAAAGGAGACTTAGGGTCATGTGGACGATGATTAAAATTAAGTTCTTGAAGTAGCAGAGTGTGAGAGTGTAGACTGGATTTATGTGGCTGTGGATAGGGTCAGGTGTTCGGTCTCAATGAAGAGAGTAAAAAACATCATATGACATGACTGGAGGTCAGTCTCTTGATCATCTGAGCCATTATCTGCTGCCCTGAGTGTTTAAGTTGGTGCATTATTCACATTAAGTTCTCAAGGTTGAATGGTAAAATTAACAATATTTCTCTCTTACCAGGCCTATTCTCAACTTTATCACTAGGCTGTACACAACAAAGCATTCTTCCATTTGTGCAGTAAATGAATATGTTCAATACAATATTCTTGAAATAACATTTTTTTTAAAAAAAAAAAAAAAGAAGGCAAGGAATTTAATGAAGAGATGCAAAGGTCACCTGCCTGTACTCTGCAGAAAGTGTTAGCAGTCTAGAACAGAATATTAATGAATCAGTGACAGTGTTCTCCAATTTAATTTTGAGACACAGGATATTTTGTTATACTGCATTAAATTGTGTGTTATATTGTAAGTGGTTTTACTGCCACAATTAATTGTTCAGTTGAAGGTCTTCTACAATTGAAAATATAAGGACGTTAAGTATCTGTTTAACTAATTCATGGCACCTGTGTTTCGTACTGTGTATCTTGAAAATTACTGACAGGAGGGTGAGGGTAATTACAAGAATCATCTAGGATAACATTATTCATGTTGCTCTTGTATGAGTATGTATGGGTTTCAGTGTTAAACAGTTAATTTTCCTATCATGTAATGCAGTTCCATTCGCTGGGGAAGCCTAATAATGAGTGAAAGTCCAAGCAGTCTAATCAGGTTTGGGAAAACGTAGAGTAGCACCCTTGTTAGAATATGGGAAACTAATTAAAAGAAAAATTCTCGTTTATGTGGCTTTTCTATCAAAGGTGATTAAATGTAATGTGCAGCTTGGTTAGAAAAGCTGAAATTGTCTGGGAAGTCTCCTTACCGTAAGTAGGTTGTAGGGCACCTATTGCTATCTGCTGTGCAGTCAGAATAATTTCATTTATTTTATCTTACCAATTAAGGAGTAAAGTGTTGTAAATCCAGTGTTCTGCTTGTAGATCCAGCAAAACATGAAGTACAGATGAAGATAGATAACTTAAATGTTGAAGATATGTTTGACTTCAATCGTTTGAACCGATTGCTAGATGTATTTCGCTGTGAACTATGGCATGAAAGTGAAAATGACCTCTATGTAACATTTTTGGCCTCTGCTGTGCATCTTGGAGCCAGACATCCCCTTCGACCAAATGAAGGAGAAGGGTTAGTGTACAGAGTAACTGAATTGTGCCTGCTGTATTGGCATTGCTAGTAAAGCTGTAGTGAAAGATATTTTACCATGCTTCATAATTCCTGTGTGGAAGAAAAAGATAGTTTTTAACTTTTAGAATCCTATGAGGTATGCTGGTCTGTAAATGTATGGGCAAATGGCCTAGCATGCTATGTGCCGGTTTCTGTGTTTGCTTGGGAGCACACTGTAGGAAACTTAACACAGTATATCTTTCTTATTATATACATGTTTATTGAGATGTTTTGTGATCCTGAACTCCACCACACACCCCAGCGCTGCTACCACCACCACCACTACCACAATGCCTACTGCCATGCCACACACCTACTGCCACACCCACTGTCCCTCCATGTCCAAGCCCATTGTCACCTTCCACCACCATGCTCACACTCAGTGCCACGCTCCAACCACATTGACAGCCATAAGCATGACCACAAGTTCTGCTGTTGAGACGCTAGAAGTACAAGGAATATGTTGCATGTTATCCATTCATATTAATTGGAGAGTTAATGCATGGTAAAGATCTGATACTGTTTAAACATTGTGTTTATTTTGACTTACGTAAAACACGAGTGGAAAGATTCAGAACTAACTACATTAACCCCCACAAGAATGGTGATTCTCTCCTTGCTTACTTGTGTACTGTACCTTTGAAACTTTCTTTTTTGAATGTGTTGGTTTTTGTAGGTTGCATACCATAAAATAGCCACACTCATCAGGCGTAATTAGGTCTTGTAATGTATACTTGACAATAGATGCAGAAAAATTTATTCCTTTTTGGCTGCTACTTTGTCTGGATTGATTTTGCTGGATTCTCCACACTTTTGTAAATAATAACATTTTTTTAAAAATCTGTCCAGTTCATCTACTGAGTGGTTTGAACACAAAATTTAATGTTTGGGAATAATTTGTTTCTACTTAGAAGTACAATCAACTGATAGATGAAGAGGTAGTTTGTGCTACAAGCATTCTGTTCTGCTTTCCATATGGTGCTGTTTTTACCCATTTCCCACTCATATTTTCACTTACAGGCTGTCTATGTACTGTATCTCAAGTTCATATTACTGTTTATGGTTTACATAAAAGTGCCAAGTTCTTTAGCAGTATTTGTGTAAGGTATATATGGAGTAGCAGCCACCTTTTTTGTAAATGTCCAGGTTTTTGTAAATTTAGAGTGACTGATCTTCCATGCCTGCTTCTGATACAGTAGCTGTGATGATCACTGTTCAGTAATGGGTCACATGCCCTAAAGGACAAACACTATACAATAACACAGTGAAAAGTAAACACAGAATGTGCACAAATCTTGCACACACAATACTTTAAATTGCAGAAATTAAAGTGAAACATTTTCACATCATAACATGCTTTATGAAACCCACACTTCTTCACTTTTCCATGTATGTTGTGTCCTATGAAGCACAAGTGAGGAAACAGGTTTAGAGATTGGCAAGGAAGTAAGGCATTATTCTGTTACAAGATGTTTGATACAAGTTGAACAAATGGAAGCTTAGAGAAACTGTTGAATATTTTAATGTGACACAGCATTTTGCATGTGTAGAAATTTGTTACATTGTAAACTAGTTGTGCTTTTTAGGTCATAAATATTTTTAAGTAGAAAGTATGTTAAAGAGATTAAACATGTGTTAATCATATGGGAAATTTTTGATACTGAGTTACTCTAATGTCTATTTCAGGAACACATTGTGAATGGCATAATTTTCAGTGACCTTTACTCTTTGTGTTATAAATGACCTGTTCTACTTTAAATGTGTGCCTTGTACATCTCACTCATCAGTGACAATTGTGAAAACATCACCACCATATAGGAAAATGGTATTAAGGTAAAGTTCACCCTATAACAGGCCACAAAGGCCCAGAGATGGAGTAGAGGTATAGCTCTACTGTTTCTTTAACCTTGGTGGTGGGTAGTCAGTGCCATGCCCCGGCCTCTTTACCCCCAGGAAAGACCCGGTACCCATTGTATAGGAGGCTGGGTGGGCCCCAGAAAAATGGTATTGCTTCACCTTAACATGCAGTTTGATCAAAGCGTTGGAATGATATAATGATACCACCAACGAAACTATATGATGTAATTGTGGAGATAGGTCGGACCATCATCTAACTTTTTATTCTCCCATCCCCAAGAATTTCAGCATCATGATTGGTTTTTAAAGACTTCACATGTCATTTTTTCTCCAAAACATGACATGCATTGTGTACATCATTAAGTCTCTTAATATACTGAATTTTCAATTCTTGTGCCTATTCCTCAGTATTCACGCACCCATTTCTGTTTGTGAAAGAAGCTGTAGAAGTCTCCAGACTCCTATAAATTTTTCAAGTTTATCAAACATTTTTCTTGGTACTTTTTTCTGGTTTTCTTCTGCACATCCACTTACTTTTAGAATGTGAAAGTATTTCATAGTTACCACAAATACTGTATACTCTTGTCACTTCAGTTGGTAAATACATGATTCCAGCTGGATGCCAATGCAGAAAGTAAATGGCACAATTCTGAAAGGGAATGATACCACAGTCATATGGATTATGAATTCTGCCACATGAAGAGTGTGTTTTGTTTTAAGTTGAATGACAGTGTGTATGGCAAAGCATCAAATTCTGTGCCATATCATGGATTCAACCTGAGTCTGATGTTTGTGCAAGCACAAATCCATGTGTGCACATATACATTCATTGGTGTGGGGGAGGGAAGGGTATGTGTTAAAATATTTCTACATAATTCATCATCTAGAAAATGTTACTTATTCCACCCAGAAGCATATTCACTGTGTCTGTGATTTATCAGAAAAGTTCATGCAGTGCAATGTGTATAATTGTTATATTAAAAAATCACTTTGTTGATTTGTTACACAAATTAAAAAATTAATTTCCCTGAATATATTGTCTGACAGTGTGGTGTTGAGAATTGGTAGTAGAGCCCAGTTTTCTTCAGCCCTTCTGAAGCTAGAAGATGAAGTTAAACCACTGGGAAAGAAGTTAAGTCCCTGTCCACGGGATTTAAAACGAACTACTGTGGAGAGACTGTTCAGAGATAAGGGCTTTGTTCTTGATTGGTGTGCATTCAGACTGGTAAGGACATTTTCAGGCTTGCTTGAGTATAATGCCCCTTTCTGCTCTGGCATGAATATGCAAACCAATTTTGAAAAGTTAAATTAAAAAAAAAAAAAAATTGTAACATGTCAGTTGTACAAAACTTATCAAATGGTTTCTAAATGCAGTAATCTGCTTTTAATGATTTCAGCAGGAAACAGCAAATTATTTGTTTTGATGTTTATGTTTTATGGTTATTGCCCGCTTTACAGGCGGACATTTTGAGTGTTGCATACAAATTTTAAAATTCAAGGATAATTTTGATTCATTCAGAATCTTGTATTTTCCTTCATACTGTGCGAAACAGAACATTAAAACATGCAGAATTGTATGAGGGTAGGTAACAATATAAGTTTACATTACATATGTTTTGGGTTATTTATTTTCATCTGTAATAAGATCATTCGGTTTTAATTTTCCTGCAGTCACACTGCTTTTCAACACAGTCCCCACCACATTTGAGGTATGTATTTTATCAGAGCATCCAGTGTGCACAAAGTTTATGATTGCCAACTCCTGAAAAATCTTGACAACTGTTCCGTGCAACAAATTGACAGCTTGTTGCCATTCACATGCTGTATTTCTCCTGTTATCATAGTTTGCGTTTTCCACAAGTGTCCTGTATCTAAAACGCTTGCTGATGCTTTCACAGTCCTCCGTAATGACTCTTTCAACTCAAAAGTAGTTGCATCATTATGATACCCTCTGCTGACTGCATACATATTCTCTGTGAATTCACACCAGGTGGTGATGAATTTCTTGTATCGTGCTTTTGTTGAATTCAAAAATTGAGTAATTGCATGAACCTTTGGCCATTGTCCACATGACTCATGAGCAATATTTGGTAGGTGACAGCTAAGTAAAAGTGCGTAGTTGCCATAACTGATCATAAATTTACCTGATGTAGTCAAAATCAATGTAGGTTCATGGGCTACAAAATTATATGATGCATGAAATCATATTCTGACTGACCATTATAAATTACCTATTGTGTGTGTGTATGAAACTTGGTATGTTATCTGCGTGAAGTAGCGTTTATTTTTTAAGAAAATTTTTTGTCTGCCATCTAGTGAATTAAAAGCCTACTGCTGCTTACATCTCATCCTAATGTAATGAAAATCAGTACCGATAAATTTGAATTTAAATGTATTGCTTGTCAGGAGGCTATTTTCAGATGTTTGTACACTGCTTCTAAAGGGTTTTGTGTTTACAAACAACGTACTGAGAACATTATTTGTGCCTAGACACAATGAATTGATGGAGTAATGTTCATAGTGGCATGCTTCATAAATTTACACATCAGGTTATGTTAATTAGGGTCATTGAGATTAGGTGAATGAAATGGGGGAAGTGAGAAATGTATGCACAACTTGAATTGGGAAACATGAAGGAAAGATAACAGTTTGGATGTGGGAGGCTAATATTATAATAGCTCCTGAAAGGGCTTGTTTATGGACTGGATTAAAGTGGTTCAAGTACTGTCCCGTGATAGGATGTTGGGAACATGACAGGGAGTCTTCATATCCCATATTAGAAGGTAATTTTTTCACCAGACTGATTAACTATTCCTGTTTGCAGGATTAAAACTAGTTTCTGAAATAAATATGTTTGGTAACATAGGTTGTGATTGTCTATTTGAGTTTATTTGTACCCATAAACCAGTGACAGTAAAGGAAAATGTAATTACAGTTGTTTGGGATATCCATCCTTCTGGCATATGATGTCACATTACTGGGTTTTCCAACATTTTGAGGCAACATAGTGGTTTGAAAATTTCGGGAGCCAATTACCCAGTAACAGTACACAATAAGAATGGACGTGTTGTCAACACCACTGCGAAAAACTAAAAACTGGCACACTGTTGGTTGTTTAGGAAGGAGGATTCTGAAAAGCTGTTCATGTTGTATGACATGATTGGAAGATGTAACACTTGGGGAAGGCTCATAGAGGAGAAGGTCCACATGTGGATACCATTTTATATTTGGGGTATGATTTGAAGGGTACCACATAAGTTCAAAAAAAGAAACATAATCGATGCTGAAACTGGTCTCCTTTTACATCCAAGCACACTTGAATGTGTTTCTCCAAATTCTGGAATACTTTTCCCAAAGTGTCGACGTTGACGGCTTGAATCTCTTGGCGTATAGTGTCTTTTGAGTTGTTCGATTGTGCGGGGTATATTTTTGTACACTTTGCCCTTCCATATGCAAAGGCTCTTCATTCACAGTATGAGGTTTTTCTGCTGCTCATATACACATGTTTTGAGAGTTTACGTATTCGCTCAGATGAAACCGTGTTTTGTCTGTAAAAAAAGTGACGTCTAAAATTCCAGGATACTGAGTAAGGAAATATTTGATCTGTAAAGAAAACCAAACACGTTTTTTGTGGTCCATCGGAAGCAATTCTTGAACACATGACACACGGTAAGCACATAGTTTTGCTTTCTTTGCAGCTCTTCGACATGTGGAATATGGGAGATTAGTGTCTTGTGAAATTCTTCGTAGTGATTTTGATGGTGACACCAGTAATTGCTCCTTTACATCGTGTATTGTTTCTTCAGACATTTTGCGGCCACCTGCATGTTGTGTGAGAAGGCTTCCCCTTGTCTCTAACTTTTTAACCAATTTCTGGTTGCAACACTTCGATGGCGCACGTCTTTCAACAAATTCCATTCGAAATGCCATGTGGCATGTTTTAAATGAACCTGTTTGCCAGTATTGACAAACGAGAAGCCCGTGCTGTTCGACTGTATACATTTTCACTTGCGTGGCATTTGACTCAACTGCCGAGAAGCAGGAATGTGGAACACAGGCAAATGCAATTCACTGGACTAATTCAAATCGCAGGGGAGTCCATGCTGTTTTCCATCGTTGCCGGTATGTGTATAGTGTATAAATTTTCAGGTCATTATCTCAATAACATAATTTTTTATGGGGCCTCTAGCACAATTGAACAACTCAAAGACGCTACAAGCCAAGATATTCAAGCCATCAACTTCGACACTTTGGAAAAGGTATTCCAGAATTTGGAGAAACGCATTCAAGTGTGCTTGGATGTGAAAGGAAACCAGTTTCAGCATCGATTATGGGCAGGTCCTGTTTTGCATCGTTCCCGGTATGTGTATATAAATTTTCAAGTCATTATCTCAATAACATAATTTTTTATAGACAATAGTTTGGGACCTCTAGCGACAGAATCACCCTGTACTCTCCTTTTATCTCAAAAAGTCCCGCCAAGTGAATCCCCTGTAGGTTCCCCAACGGGGCCCCTATGGAGAGAGATACCCGAATACAGGGCATTTTTACATCTCTCTTGTTATATCTCTTTATCTCAAAGGCCCTAACCAAAGAGTGTCCCTCCATGTTCCCCAAAAGTGGGGCTCCTATGGAAACAGACAACCATTCCAGAGCCTTAACATATCTTTTGCCGTCCCCAGTAAAGGAGCCCTCCCTACAGGTCCCCCTTATGGAGTCCCTTCGGAGAGAGATGCCCTGCTCCTAGAGCCCTCCTTCATTCATTATTCAAAGTCCCCGGTATATGAAGCTCACCTCCTGATTCCAAATTCCCCTACAGAGAGAGATGCCCATATTCAGTGCCTTTCTTAACATATCTTCGAGGGTCCCCAGTAAAGGAGCCTTTCCCAGAGCCCTCCACACTGAGCCTCTTCAGAGAGGAATTCTCCATTCCTAGAGCCTCCTTCATCCATCTCTCAAAGTCCCCGGTAGATGAGCCCCCTTCCAGGTTCCCCATTGGGACCCCTATGGAAATAAATGCCCGTCTTCTGAGCCTTTTCTGCCTATCCTTCAGGGTCTCCAGCAAGGGAGCCCTCCCTCCAGGTTCCCTTCGCAGAGCGACCATGGAGAGAGATGCTCCACCTCCAGAGCCCCTTTCAACCATCTCTCAAAGTCCCCGGTAGACGAGCACACTCCAGGTTGCCCATCTGAGCCCACGTGAAGAGAGATGCCCGTCTCCAGAGTGTTCCTTTCATAACGTACAGGGTCCCCAGCAAAGGACCCCTGCCTCCAGGTTCCCCTAACAGAGCTCCCATAGAGAGAGATGCTCCATAACCAGAGCCCTCCTTCAGCTAATTCTCAAAGTTTCCAGTAAATGGACCCCCCCCCCTACCCAGGTTCCCCAGTGGGGCCCCTATATGGAGACACCCATTCCAGAACCTTTTTCCACACATAAGCCCCTGGCATATGAACCCTCTCTCTGGTTTCTTACTGAGGCCCCCATGGAAAGAGTTGCCTATCTCCAGAGCCTCTTTTACACCTCCAGGTTCCACTAACAGAGCTCCCATAAAGAGAGATGTTCCATTTCCGGAGCCCTCCTTCGGCTATCTATCACAGTTCCCTGTAAATGAACGCCCTCCCCAGGTTCCCCAATGGGACTCTACAGAGAGACCCCGTCTACAGAACCTTGTACATCCCATCCCCTGAAAACTCATCTTTCCCAATGAGGGAGCCCCCTCCATATTCCCTATCAGGGTCCCTATGGACAGAGATACTCCACAGTCAGAGTCACTGGTCTGTTTATTCATGTATGTCTGCCAGATTCCCCAGAAAGGAGCCCTCCTACAAAATGGAGAAAAACATAAGGTCATCATCCACAGAGCCTCACGCAGACATAAGGCCTACATACAGTGGAGTGCGGCCTGGTTCCCCAAGAGGATCGTTAATGACACTGCTGTCTCTACCCCAGTGCCATGCAGCCCTTGGCACGATACCTTGCACCTTGGCTTGGGTAGACCAGTGCCCCGTTAGCCAGCGTGTGTCATAGCAACCCCCATTGTGGTATACCCTCCACAATTGTTACTGCCTCCCACATGACCCGGGTAGAGTAGAGTACAAGTCTACAATACCCCAACGTACGGACAAGGGGTTGGATTTATGGGAGGCGAAAACAACATGACCGGTCATCAGCTTTACACTTCTTATGTCCAGTAGGGAATTCTGGTTTGCTGTTACAGACTCATGCTCTTTATCCTGCAGCCTTGTTTGTGATACATTTCTTAGGTACCACATTTGGAAACAAATTCCTATTTTTTGCCACACTGTCTTCTGAACTCTTAACTGATTTTCACCTTGTGCAGTTTGGTTATTAACCAGCCTGTGTATGGTAACTAAACCCCAGGCAGTCTGATCATAAACACAACAAATGACTGTAATTAATTATACTCGCACAAATCTGTGCTGTGCATCGCATAGCCCTGTCCTTTACTTGTATGATGCTATACAGTTACAATGGAGGGGGGTGAAATTTAGTTACCAAAAATGGTTAGTCATCACTGAATGAGTGACCATGTTGTAAAAGTGATTCTTCATTAGTTGCAAACATTTGTATATGAATGAAAGTTTAACTGAAACAACACGTGGAGAGGACTTTCGTCTTTAAGTTAAAGTTCTGCCTTTTATAAAGTACATATTACTAGTGCTTGTGGTATATCAGTGTTTGACAACCCCAGGTAATTGTGCCTGTAGATTAGAGCAGTGATAGTTTGACTAAAGTTTCACGTATACTTCAATTTACATTCAGGTTGAGGCAAGTACATCTTCCTTATATCAGCATTCTGCAGCTGGGTCTACTTCAGAATTTCCAGTTGATTATAGACCATTAAACCTTGGCCATGAAGACCTATGGACCAGTCCCTCAAAGTCTCAGGTGCCACAACGAAGTTACATGAGCGAGTTTGTTTACACAATTATGATACCAATGTTTGTGATGATTATATTGGTATTGATTCTTTCACTCATCTTATGCTTCCATCATGAAGGAATGTGAGTATAATGCTTTAATTATGAATGTATGTGGAAATATTATCGAACATTTTAATTCCCATGCAAAATGGTTTTCATATTAGATTGCTAGGAAAAGGTATGTAGTCAAACACAACTTAATCACTGAGGTGTATTTAATGACTATGGGATTTGTCAAGATATGCGTATGTAGAGATCTCTGCACCACGTGCGCGCGCATGCATATAGCTAGCCCTTAAGTTCCCTAGACAACCTGATGATGGCCAATACAGGCTGAAACATGTAGTTGTTTCCATCGCATAGTCATTAAATACACCTCAGTGATTAAGTTGTGTTTGACTACATACCTTTTCCTAGTTTCACACACACAACGGGGATGACACACTTCCTAGATATTAGATTGGCTTGGCACATCCTGAGGTGGTGACCTTCAAATATAGAAGGATATTGCAGGTGTATTGAATAAGCCAGCAGTTGTGGGCAGCCAGTCTTTCAGCTTGAGTTTTTGGTTTGGGACTGACAAACTCCACTGTAAGTCAACAAACATGTTATATGTTATGGAACGTTAGAGAAGACCTCAGGCATTTACAGATTCTTGTGCACACCCTAAGCAAAATGAAAAGACCAGGGCAAATCAGTAGCAGAGAAATCAAAATGGATCTTAAAAGAAATAGGTGGAGTGTTTGAAAAGGAATTAGCTGGCTGAGGATAATGCCAGTGGCAACCTCTCAAGAACACAGTAATGGATGAAAGATCTTCACACATCATATGGAATTTTCTGACCGACCATGTGACCAGCAAGTCTTGGCTCTGAGGAGCTGGTTGGTATAAATTCGTTATACCTTAAATTTTGTTCTTGATCAGCTTATTCCTTTGAGCCAAAACGGTACTGTCATTGCATCTATCATGCCCATTATTTTGTTTGGTAATCTCTGCCATACGAGAAATTTAAATACCAATTCAGCTGCTCATGGGTATTCTTTCCATTTTACTTGCCAGTTTCTATGCCTGCTGATATTATTTATTGTATTTCATACATTTTTAAACCTAAAAACTTCAAACACAAAGTGTATTCTTAAGGATTGTTCCATCTACCCATTCCCAAAGTTTCATAATAGTTCACTTAATTTTATGCAGCATAGTTGTCGGATCCTTTTTAGATTTGTTCATGTTTACTTTAAGTTGTAGTTTTTGGAACCATTCATTTAAAATGTCTGCTTCTATAAATTTGGTACACTGCATAACTAAACTTGAAACCAACTATATGCGTGTACCATGTTATTTAGGGTCAGCGAGTTGTTTGTGTTGCCAGGAAATGTGGCTTGTCTGGGTGGTCTTGAATAAGTTCATCTTGCTTCTTCAGATCAATGGAAGGGGAAAAAGAATACAAGATGGGCATTTATTGACTTGGTCAATGCAGTAGGGATGAAAGGCAAATTTACTTCATTGTGCTGTTAAGGACTTGTATGTGAGTGTGTGTACTGTATTTTTATGTTTAGGTGTTTCTTCTGCTCAACAGTATGGTTTCTTCTGTGAGCATGATAAAATACATGTACCAGGCATTGTTTAGAGACACTGCCCAAGATATGTCCACTGCTGGTTGTTCTTATTGTGTCCAAGTGCATTAGAATGACTATGTACTGAACAATACATGATGTAACTGTTACTATAAACTGACACACATTTGTCTGAAACACTGTGAAATGCCATATTTACCAAAATGAAAGATGACTCTAAATCTAAGATGACCCCTAAAAATAAAATTTCTGCTTAAGAAAAAATATTTTACTGTTAAATTGATACACTTAATATACAAATTTAGAATTGAGCTACATAAATATTTTATTACTCATTCATTTTATTCACATACTGAAATTCTTTGAAAATAATACAAGTAATGTACATAATTGATGTTTTAGTCTCTTAACTTGTTCTTATATAGACTAGTTTTACCATTGTGTCTAGTGGGATTTTTTATATCGTAAATGTATGTAACTTGTAACAATTTTCATACTGTCTTTTTATATTTTATATTTGTACATATTATAATTTGTATTATTTGTGCTGTGTGTTAGTGCTCTTATTGTGTAGTCTATTGTGTCTTTGACTTGTTTCATATTCACTTGTCTTATGAAATTTTTGTGGGTTTAAGAAATGAATATGTATGTTTGTACGTGTATGTATGTATTTTATGTTTGTATATATTGTATGTATGTATGTGTGTGTGTGTGTGTAGGTAGGTACGTACGTACGTACATACGTATGTACATTCAAAGCATGTCAGTGTCACTAGTTTCATCTGTACAGTCAGTGTCGTCATCTTCCTCATACTCTTAACATTCCCTTCCCCCTCACTGCCATTCCACAACATATTGCCATCAGTTCCATCTGCTGCAATGGATATACAGCGCATCTTAAAACCCTTCACAGTCACTTCTGGTGAGATGCTGTGCCATGCTGTTATGATCCTCATTGACTAAATACTACATTTAATTTTTTTGTGTATTCACTTTATTAATATATATTCCAGTCAACACAACTATATAATAAAAGCATAAGTTAAAGCAACATGTTTCGACTTAAAAATTCATCGTCAGGCTAAGTTAAGAACCATGAAGTTCTTTACAATGTGGCTGCACACATTTGGGATCCCAGATGGCTCACAATTTGTGCTGTGATTCGTACCATGTACATAACATGACATATCTATTAAACTATTGTAATTATATTAGGGTCAAGTGTGTGACGTGCTATTTCCTGGGGCCGTTGTTCACTGATTGGGCTTCTGGTTGTTATGTCCATTTTGGTTGTATTGGTTCTCCTGAGCCGAGCTCAGCTAGAGCTAGAAATAACTCAGTTGTGGGAAGCCATTCACCCCCACAGGAAGGGAAAGATACACAGGGACAGAAACCCACTCACTACTGCACGAAGAAGCCGGCAACCATCTTACCAAAAACTGTAATACAACTTTATACGCTTACGCACGCCACAATTCTCAGACTGTTACAACAGAACATAAAAGATCCGATTTCATAATTGCAGAATTAAACAAGACGCAACCGATCCAAAACAGAAAGCAGTAACAGACTAGAAAGAACAAGTGAACAGGCACGAATCCCCCACCCCAACCCCATCCACCGGAAAACTAAAAAGCAGGAGAACCAATACAGTCACAATGGACATAACAACCAGAAGCCCAATCAGTGAACAACGGCCCCAGGAAATGCACATATCACATACTTGACCCTAATATAATTACAATAGTATAATAGGTATAAGTCATGTTATGTACATGGTACGAATCACAGCACAAATTGTGAGCCATCTGGGATCCCAAATGCGCGCAGCCATGTAAAGAACTTCATGGTTCTTAGCTTAGCTTGACAATGACTTTTTAAGTCGAAACATGTCGCTTTTATTATATAGTTGTGTTGACTGGAATATATATTAATAAAGTGAATATATAGAATCAATACACAATGGGATGACTTCATTCAAAATTTAATTTTTTGGTTTATTAACTTACTTTAACCTTTGAAGATTCACAGTTTTCTCCACATAAGGTGTTAGTGGTGTTAAGAATTTTAAATATGTGTGTTCAAGATTTCTGTGTTGTGTCTGTGGTATGATCTGTCCTGAGTTCATGGCTCTTTTTATACTTTTTAAGTTGTGGATTGGTCCTTGTTTTTATTTTGGTGTCTTTTAGTTCATTTTTAATAACCATTTTCTTGTCACTTCCCTTGAACTAGAATGCCATGCTTTTTTAAGAAATTAGACGAAGTCGACCTTTCCCTCCCCCTCCAAAAAAAAAAATTGTGTCATTTAACTTCCCTCATGCTCTCTCCACTCTTTTGGATATCTTGACTCTTGAAGCTTGGACTGATAGGTTGTCCCAAAACATCAGTGTGGACTTACCACTGTACAATGCATAATATCTCACTTGAGCACAGACCTCACATGATTTTGTGATGCAGGCCTTGGTTTGGCTCTGCATGATCCAGTTCGGAGTGATCTGGTTTGGTGCAGTCCATTCTGGCGCTTTGTACACGAATTTAATAGACTCACATATTTAAGTGCCAAATTTAAGGTAAAAACCTTTTTGGGTATTCGAGTAAATAAGGTGTTATGCAACACGAAGCAGATTCTTTGGTATTAGATTTCTGTATTTCTGTGACAACAAAAATTAACATGACAGGATATATGGAAAATACAACCTATTATGGAAAAGAGAAGCTCATTGATTCCTATACTAAATACTACAGCGAAATTTGGTGGGCTTAGTAGTAGGTAATGTAATTGGCACTCTGGATTTTAATGGTAAAGTAATGCAACAAGTGATATTGTTTGTAAGCTGAAGCTGGAGTTGGAGGAGACCTTAGTATAATTCATTTCAGCCAAAGAAGTTATTCAAGTGCTTCAACAAGAAGGAAACTTGAAGAAGTGAACTGGAGATGAAGGTACAGGGGAGTGTAAATCACATCATGATGAGAGGCCTGTACAAGTTGAAACAAAATGAAACAACTGGATTCAGGTAATTACAGGCCATCATGAAAGGTCTAGAAAAACAAAAACAAAAAAAATTAAACTTGCACAGCTGATACAGATTGGTGTAAATCACTGCGAATTGCCAAATGACCTAAAAGAGCAGTTGGATGTAGCACAGAGTCATGCCATAAGAATAAAGGTGAGATAGAAGGCAGAAGAGTGTCCTGGTAAGAAGAGAGCACAAAGTTCTCATGATTAGGCCCTCATTTGAGAGGGTGTGCAGCAGAAGTAACACTTAACATTAGAAAACCCTTTGGAGTCACAGGTTTTGTGAAACCTGCTACCAGGTTGTAGATGATGTAGTATGGAAAAGGTCGAAACTGACAAATTGATGAGGGAAGATGTAGTGGTTGTGTGGGGAGGTGCAAATGACATAGGAAAAAATGCATCACCTGATGATCTTAAACACATTCCAAAGTTTATGCAAAACAGGAGGCATACTAATGTTTTGTTAATGAGTGTCCCCATAGGTGTGATTTGGTATCCACATCCTGCGTCAACAGTGAGAGGAAGTCTTCAACAGGAAATTACATAAGAAAATAAAGATGTTAGATCACACAGAAATAATAGACATTAATTTAAATTTGGAGCATGGGATTGAATATGAATGCAATTGGAAAAGAAAGGATTGCCAAAAGGATAGCGAAGAACAATAAAAACCCTCACAAGTCAAATGGCACCTCTATCTTCTGATATGGAAGGACGACCTCACAGAACTTAGTCAGTAACTTAAAAATACCAATGTCAGGAAAGCTTAGAAAGCAACCAATGTGAAAAGAAGTGATGATTTATATGAACAGTAGGTTTGACAACAAGAATGTATTAGTAACGAAGTTAGTGGTGGAAAGAAAATATTTGTACTCCTTAAAAATGTCTACAATTTAAATGTGTGATTTAAGGTACGTTGATATGCTGTGTTTTATAGAACACTGGCAAAATGGCCAATACTAATATTCCTGACTTTAAATTAGTAAATGCATTTTGTAGGAACAGTAGAAAGCACAGGGGAGTGGACATTTACATAAAGAAAAGCCTAGGAACTGAAGAAGGAAATTACGTTTCGTGGCATTAGTGACGGAAAAAATATATATATGTGTGTGTGTATATATATATAAAATAAAATTTCCAGAGCATGAAATTATTATTGTTTGTCTATACAGAACACTCAATGGAAAGTTTGACATTTTTTAGTAAGTTAGATTCAGTGATGCAATAATTAATTATGAAAGATGAAGTTATGATTTTAAATGGTGATTGGGTTACAAATTTCCCCCAAGAGACTGTTAAACTGAATGAACTAAAAAATTTGTATCTGACATTTAATCTCACAAACAGTCAAATCTCCAACCAGAAGTATGAAAGCTCATTGCTGTATGTAATTATAATGAATAAGCAAAATTATATATAGCCATCAACAGAATACGCAGGTATGTGAAATCATCATGCACAAATACTACCTATACTGTTGAAAAACTACACTAGTATGTCTCAAAGGTTAATGCTAAGACAGTTTAGAGAAGTAAATATGGAAGAATTTCAGTATTTACTGAATAAGGTTACATGGTGGGAAGTATTTTTAGAACCAGAAGAAATGCTGGATTTAATACACTCGTGGATACATTCCATAAGTTTTTCAACATTTCTGTTGCCTTAAAGATAGTTTGTCTGAGGGAATCATTAAGAAATTTTTGGATTTATACAAATAAATAAACATTTCTAGCAAAAGACGCAGTTTTTAAACATTTTGAAGAAAAAAAATAATCTTACATGGGGAAGTGTTAACTTATATCTGTAGATACCAAATGATATACTCATACAGACAGAGGAAGCAAAGGAAAAGGAAAATGATCAGGTATATATATCTGTGTTATCGGAGGCCACAGCTAGAAATAATTATGTGCCATGTGACTGTGTTCCGATTTCCAATAACTCAAATTGAAATTGAAAAATGGTGAAAAACCCTAAGGGTAAATTTCCTGCAGGTATTGCTGAAATACCAGGCTATGTAGTTAAGTGGTCCATGCAGTTCATAAAAATGGCCTTTAGCTGATATACATAATGCTTCTAAAATTGGGCATTTTTCCAGAGAAGTTAAAAATTACCAAGATAAAAACCACTGCACATGCAAGAGGGTGGAAATTACATGCATAATTACGGACCAGTATCCCTTTTATCTCATTTCTCAAACTTTTTAGAAAAATTAATCTGCAATATGTTAATCAATTTTATAGTAAGAAATGGCATAGTGACAGAACTTCAAAATGGATTTAGAGGGGGGGAAAAAAGATCAACTGAGACAGCAATACAGTCCTACCTTGAAAGTAAACAGGAGGCCATTGAAAAAAGTTAAAGCCAGTTGGAAAATTATTTTATCTAACCAAACAATATGGTGTTTTAAATCAAAAAATCATACTTGCTAGTTTGAATTGTTGTGAAGTTAGCAGCACGGAAATCTTGTGTTTCAAATCATATATGTCACATTGGAGTCAGTGTGTTGAAATAAACCACAAGATAAATACAAACTTAGATCAGGAGAAATCCAACATGGTGTCCCTCAAGGTTCAATTCTTGGAGCAGCACATGAATGAATTTTCAATAAATATTATGGGTTCACAATAGTTTTGTTTGCAGATTCCACTAACATTTTTGTAATAGCAGAAAATGAAAATACATTGAAACGTAAAATCAAGGTTGCAGCAGTTGTATCGCTGAAACACTCTTAAGATGAGTACTGAGAAGACAGAAGCAATGTCATTCCATACCGCCCCCCCCCCCCCAAAAAAAAAAAACTCCACTGAAACCACAGATAAAATTGGACAGTATAGTTATCACTTATAAATTGGAAACAAAGTGTCTGGGCACAAAATAAATAAATGAAATGGGATGGACACATTAAATGTCTGTATTTCAAAACTCAGTGTATATTACTGTGTTATAAACTCTTATAAGGACATAATGATCCCACAGGTAATAAACAGTATATCATTTTATGTCTTTTCATGCCCACTTGTGGTATGATTTACAATTTTGGGGTGGTGATCACCAAAACAAAAGTATTTTAAACTGTCAAAGGGAGTTACACAATTAATTAGTAATGTGGAGAGTGCATACTTCCAATGCCTTGAATGTGTATAAGTGAAATACTGTACTTACTTACTTACTCCAAGGAGCATAGTCTGTACTGAGAAGCTAACCGGTTTTCAGCTAGTCAAGTAATTCCCAGCATTTATTGAATTTACAAGAGCCTGCTCCTTGTCCCTACTCTGAGCCAGATCAATCCAGTCCATCCCCCCCATCCCACTTCTGAAGATCCATATTAATATTATCCTCCCATCTACACCTGGGTCTCCAGTAGGCTCTTTCCCTCAGGTTTCTTCACCAAAACCCTGTATGCACCTCTCCTCTCCCTCATAGTGCTACATGCCCCGGCCATCTCATCTTCTAGATTTGATCACCCGAATAATATCTGGTGAAGAGTAGAGATCATTAAGGTCCTCCATATGTAGTTTTCTGTACTCCCCTGTCACCTCATCTCTCTTAGGCTCAAATGTTCTCCTCAACACCCTATTCTCAAACACCCTCAGGCTACATTCATCCCTCAATATGAACAACCAAGTTATACCCATACAAAACAACAGGCAAAGTTATAGTTTTGTATATCTTAATACTTATTTTTTTGGTTAGCAAACTGAAAGACAGAAGATTCTGCACTGATTGATAGTAAGCATTCCCTGACTTCAGTCTGCTCTTATTTCTTCCTGAATAGAATTTTAATTCATTAGGGTCGTTCCCAAATATTGGAACAAGTGAAATACTGTGCTATATAAAAACAAATGTAGGTAATTTGGAACAAAATAAATAAACCAGTAACCATAATATATGCCAAAGCACGGATCTCCATATTCAGTCTTGAATGACTAGTGTCTAAAAAAGTGCAGTGAACATAGAAATTAAATTGTAAAGTAAATAGTGATGGTACATGAGGAAGCTTAAAAAATTGCAATACTGTCTAAGAGGGAAATGAGATCCTTTTTATAACACATGTTCTTTTCTGTAGGTGAGTATGTGTCTTACTAATTCATAGAGTTTTAATTTTCAATTATTTCTCCTTTGGAAATATTTTTTTTTTCTTTTTAGGTGTTCAAATGTAAGTTGGTTGACCTTGTGGATGCAAAATATGTTTCATAAATCAAGAGATATGTAGGTGCTCCTATGGAGAAAGGCACTGTAATTTTAGTGTGGTACTTTCTGCAAGCAGTGGAGTGCATAAAATATATGTTAAGCCCCCAGTGATATAGGATATTTTACAGAACATTTAAACAAATATGTACACCACATATGTAAATGTATGTACTTTTAAACAAACATGTTATCACATACATGAACTTTGTACTTTTTGACATGCCCTGTGCCATCAACTTGGCACTAAGGGTGAATAAAATTATTAATTAACTGATGGATTGCTAGATTGACAGGCAAGCAGGCAGCCAGACTGACGGACTGACTGACCAGATGACCAACTGAACATTTAGCAGTTGAAATCAATGTGCTGTTTGAATGTTGAATCATTTTCAAACAATATATGCCCAAGAAACAGAGCTTGGGATAAAGAATTACAAGCTGCGTAATTCTAAGAGATACAAGCCTACATACAATATGACTGTATATTCAGGCAACAGTAGGAAATATGTGACTCCCAGAGAGACAAACCACTAGTGTAACTGTAACTGTACTTATTGGAAGGACTAAAAATGAACACTTTGTATATGGAAATTTCATTTCCATCACTATTGGACGACATGTGTATTAAGACAGTATAATGCTGTGGGACTCCTAGACCAAATAGAAAAGCAGTGCCAAGGAGTTTTGGACAGAAAATGAAACTGAAGCAAGGTGATATAAAGACTAGTAAGAAGGGTAACTTGACACCAGTTTTGTGTAAAGAAACAAAATGTAAACTAATGAAGGCTTATTCTCCACCAGAAAAAGTTATTTCTGTGATAAGCATGGCAAAGCTATGAAGCTGGCAGTAATACAAGACTAAATAAGGCACGTGCAATACATGGACACATTTGGCCACATGGTTAACTCTTACTACATTAGCAGAAGGACCTGAAAATGGACAAAGAAGCTATTGCACTACCGTCTGGACCTTACCATTCTCTACAGCTTTATTATTGTTGTCTCTTAAGATTAAAAATAATAACACATGACTGTTCAAACTGACATTGGTGAGGGACATACTACAAGAGGCAGGAAGAACCAGAAGACGGGGAAATCAAGCCCATTCACCAGGCAACTAAAAAGTCTCAACGCAAAACAAACCCAACCCTGGCTTTTGGAATGTGAGAAAATTCAGTGCCTAGTGTTTTCTGCCAAAAGTAAGAAAACAAGATTGAGATTAAAGTTTCCAGGATGCAACATGCGTTAATGAACTAATGCCTTGTGTTGAATTATGTTGCACCAAAGTTCATTTATGAGGACCCACTAACACTAACTTTTAAAAGCAGAGCACACAGACATTAAGTAAATTTTAATGTAATGTAAATGTTACCATTGTAATTATTGAACTAATATTTTTCACTAACAGTTTCCTGGTGAAATACCATGATGGAGGAGATGTGGATTTTGCAAAAGCTCTCATGAGAGAACAGGGACTTTTGAAAGGGCCTGTGTGTGTGTGTGTGTGTGTGTGCATTTGTTTAATTTTATCACTTGAGAATGAAGAAAGAATGCTGCTTGAAAACACAAGTAAATAATTTGTGACTGCTCCAAAAATAACAACCATGTTGCTTGGAAAAATGACCCCTAATAAGCAGACATTTTAACTAAAATTACATTTCAGACAATCTGTTATACCCAGACAATCCTTTTACACAAATATGGCAAAAAGAGACCTGTCTTTATAGTTTACAAAATATTAAAAATATAATGACTTTGAGGGATACTGTTTTCATGTTAGTAGGACATTTAATTTCATGGGTCATTATTTCCTTTACAGCTGTTAAAGGTTAAAATGTAACTTTTACCTGTCTTTGATTTGAGATTTGAAGTTCTCATTGTAGTAGGTGTTCAGATTATAGTCTTTTGGAATATGATACCATGTAGTTTGGTAGACATGTTTTATCCTAGAAATCTGCTGCCTGCATCTTCAGGGTGTAAGACGAAGACACCAGGTTACATGAAAATGCTGTTCTGTTACACTCTTTATAGGTTTATCATCACCATGGCAACTTGGAGTTTTGTGCTGTGTGTAATTTACCAGTAAACCATTAATGAGGTCTGTCCTGAATTATAAATTGTCAACTTCCTCTTCTACATTTGTTCTGTTTATGATTAGATAATTGAGAAGTGTCACATTGACCAGCCTTTTGAACAATTTAATGTGCCATTTTATTTATTCTCATCCTCTGCTAGGTACATCTGCAGCATCTGACCTTTCTTATCAACACCTGCCATGTGTTTATTATAATGAATCACACACAGAAACCTGTTGTAATGAATCTCACAAACAGGTTTCTGTTTCTTTTGCCTCCTGTTTGTTACTGTCTGAACTTCAGCATTTTGGAAAGTTGAGATCGTAGTTATGGTCTTCACTTACTGGCACACAGGACCACTGTGCTACTCAATAATCTTATCCTCATCTGGCTTTCTTTCTTTCTTTCTTTCTTTATTTATTTGGTTGGATGGTTGGTTGGTCAATCAGGTCGGTCAGTTACCATCTTCCTTTGTGTTTATTTTTATGGACCTACACAAGCAGTGTGACAGAACTTTCAGTACTTCACGGAACTTGGAAAATTATAAGTATTTGGATGTTCAAAATGTAATCTATGGAGCAGAGGGTCCAAGAGTTTAGGAGTATTACTTTTGTTGTGGGTGGGTTTTAAAATGAGCCTTCTTTGGAAAATCATATAAAGGTATACATATAACCATAACTTCACTTTGTGATTTAAAATGTTTCTGTTTTAAACTGTGAAAGTTTCATGTCTCAGTAATGTGTTCTAAAACAATAAAAAATTTTGAACACATAGAAATCTCATTTCAACTTTTGATACACAGCTTCAACATAATTACAGACCAGGCCATTACCAACCCAGTGATTTTATATAGTTTTAGATAAACTCTGTGATTTGTATGGTATCCCATATCATGAGCTGCATTTGCAATACACTGCACCTTATTTTAGAAAGTTATTACATTTCACACATGTGTATTATGTCTGTAGAAGTAAACGCAACAAGGAGATGCCCGCCGTTCAGATGGTGCAGTACACAGCTGTGCATCGAGCAACCAGTACTCTTAGGTCTCTGTCCAGTCAGCGGCAGGTTCCAAATCCACCTTCCGATCAGTGTTCTGCAATGGTATCACTTTCACATGTTGCCAGTCCAAACAACTCCTTGCCCAGAACAAGTACTCCAAGGTATGCACTTCATAATTTCTTCACAAACTAGAGGGAAATTTGCTAGGTCTGACAGTTAAATTACTGGAACTGGCAACATTAGTAACCTGGCACTTTACACTTGATTCATAAATTTTTTGTTTGGGTTCATGTATTTTGTAGTTACAGAGTTTTTTATTTTTACAATTTATTTTTACCAGAAACTGAGGAGGAAATAAGACAACACCTAAAATACAACTACTGTAATTACAAAATACAGTGACACACATGGAAAATGTAGTAATTGGTGATGGTTAACAACATGCAAGTGTCAAAATCATGTTGATAAATTTTTTTATGTCAGAGGAATGCTGTCTGTCAAGAATTTACTCCTCAAAATGCAACATGGAACTAAGCATTTTTTCTTGAATTTCTGGAAATTTACAGCAATGTATTCATCAGATTAGACCAAATCCTTCAGTGGACTGAAACTAACCCATTCAAAGTTGGGAGTTACTAATTTTTTATTTATCGTGTGATGTTCAGGAAATTGAGTTCTGACTGCAGTCAGTCCCATGGAAACAAGTAAGCCCCATTAAGTAAAGATGTCTTCTTGTAGTGTTATGTCCAATAAAGAGGCCTGGACTGTGTCCTGTTAAAGGACAACAGTCAGGTCTTTGCAGTTGGACTAGGGCTCACAATCAGTTTTCAAGCCTGTCTCTGGGTACTGATGAGACTTAGCCTTCAGAGTTCCCAGTAAAGGAGCTGTCCCTCCCAGTTCCCCTCACATAGCTCCCATAGAGAGAGAGGGAGATGCTCCATTCACTGAGCACTCTTTTAATGTATTTTGAAGTCCCCAATAAACGAACCCTCCTTCAGGTTCCACCAAGGGGCCACTATGGAGAGAGTTACCTGTTCGCAGGGCCTTCTTTTACACATCTCTTGGAGCCTCCCCCCCCCCAAAAAAAAAGGACTACAGTAAAGGAACCCCTCCCCCCACATGTTCTCCCAATAGGACCCCTGTGGAGAGAGATGCTCTGTTTCCAGAACCAATGGTATATTCATTCATTCATATCTGTCAGTGTCCACAGTTAAGGAGCTTTCCCATGAAACAGGGGGAAAACATAATGTTCACAGTTCATGGAGCTCTGCTTGGACAGAAGGCCATACAGTGGGTTGGGGCCCAAGGCGATCGTTTACGACACTGCCATTACTACTACAGTGCTCTGCAGCCTTCAGCATGATACATTCCACCTGGTTTTGGGTAGACCAGAGTCCTGCTAGCCAGCGTGTATCATGGTAACTCTCTACAGAGTGTCCTGTCCACACCTGTTACAGCCTCCCATGTGAACCAGGGTACAGATGTCCATGTAACCCTAAGGTATGGATGAGGGGTTGGATTCACAGGAGGCATTCATTTGAATGAGAGGGCTACTGACCTTCCAAAAAAGCCTGTGATGCCACTCTCCAAAATATATTGGAGAAATGGCACAGTAATCACTTCAAATAAACACGCACCTTATAACTAAAAACAAAAATAATCCTAAACGTTACTGTACTGCCTGGATCTCCCCAGAGTGAGAGAGACCAGAGCACTGCTTTCTACAAAAGTGGCTTAACAAATGTAAAACAAAGTACATGAAGTAATCAACCCCTCTCTCTCTGCTTGAAACCTCATTCCCACCATATGCATGTATATACAAGCATGTGTGAGATAGGAATACAAGGGCTCGCACTGATAAATATTCCCTCAGTGTTTGGGCAGACGACTGCCAGCTTTGTTGGCCCCCATGGGGCGGATAATTGGCCGGAAGAATACTACCAAACAAAGTATGGAAAGATATGTTTATATATATATATATATACACACACACACACACATACATTTTAATATGACAAAAGAACCTATGGGGATTACAGAAAACAAGAGCAAACAAGCAGTGGTTCATCTAAACAGCAATAACATAATTACAGTATACAAATAGATGCCCTATTTAAAAATAGATTGAAAGGGGGCAATTCTACAGATAGAACAGTTAACTCAAATTAGAGTTGGTAATCTTGATAACGGAAGCACTTAATTTACCCTCAACTTCATACGTGTTGGGGTTGGAGAGGCTCCCTGTTCCCCAACTCCCACCTCCCAATTGGAAGACCCTAAAACACCCACCACCTACATGCCAGATTGACGGCCTAATATGGAAGACATAACACATAAAAAATCTAAAGCCCCCCCCCCCCCCAAAAAAAAGTCTTAACACACTGAAGGCTGCCTGTCAGCCACAAAGGAACCAACCAGTTCTGGGGG
>Ga0136643_10001658_pt1 | contig 27648 bp, 19 predicted proteins | sample TergutLab28metaG_FD_96883 | JGI IMG/M metagenome (GOLD analysis project Ga0136643, IMG submission 96883) | Labiotermes labralis P1 segment gut microbial communities from Petit-Saut dam, French Guiana - Lab288 P1 (version 3) (version 3) | ecosystem: Host-associated > Arthropoda: Insects >... | reverse complement strand
GCGATTATTGAAGTATTATTTTTTTTTTTTGACTTAGTTTGTTTTGGGGGGGGGGGGGGTGGTCATCTTAGATTGTCTTGTGTTCACGTAAATGTGATAAATCTCAAAATCAACCTCTTCTAGATCACAGTGCTTTAGCTAGATCACCTATGTGGGGGAAGATAAAATAAACCACAAACCATAACTGTGACTAAGTAAACATAAAGCACACTAATAGTTAAAAAGCATGTTTTTCCATTTGAAAAGATACATTATTTGTCTCAGAGCTTAATTCTTATTTTGTAAACATATCTAAGTTTCTTTTTAAAAAATGAAACTTTAGTTTTGGACAATACTTTTATATACGTCCTGCTCCAATGACAAAAAGCGAGAAGCAAACACACAACACACAACTTGCACAAGTAAGTGAAAAAGTAAGGTGGCAAGGCACAAGTACTCTCTCCCTTACCTGCTTGAACATTCAAAGCTGTAAATACAACAGAATTCACTATTACCAAAAAGAGGAATTTCTGATCATGTTCTCAAAGCAACGAAACTTTATCAGAAACCACAATGACAATAAAAGATCAGTTCAAATGTATTAAATATAAAATAAAAATGTTAGCGGTAAATATATAAGGGTCCTTGAATGCTGACATACTATTGGCCAGATGAAACAGCCAAAGTCATCAGTGGTGCAGAAGTTATAACAGCAATGAAGAAAGTTATTTGCAGAGCAAATCAATCCCTGGTCTGTCAATGGGACGCCTGCATCATTACTCATAGGGGCTATTTGTAATGGCCTCTACTCCTTCAACTAGAAGAATGCATGAAGAATCCTTACATTTTTGGACAAGAGGATATATGGGAACAAAACCCTCAACACTGTTGCAACAATTAACAGTTTTTCAACAGCCTGAACAGATACACATTCTCAGCCACCTTACGAATGTGCCCAGAGAGGATAAGTGAGAAAGCTCTTCATGTGGTCTTAACACTGTACAGTCTGGTAGGCAAGATGAGACATGTAACTCAGAACAAAGTGGGCATATTCACAATTATTATTTATTACGATGATGAAATAATCAATGTGTGTGGATAAAACCTGTAAAAGTTGGTGAATGGTGCCCACAGTTAACAAGTGCTTAGACTGCTGCTGTACAACCAGCCAAAATCTCCTTCTGTCATGCAATTACTGACAAATCTGTGACTAGAAAGCAACTGAGAGTGCAAAATAAGAAAATTTCCCAATCTGGAAATCTTCTACTGTATGGTTATTCTTATGTTCCTTGAGACATCCAGCAATGTTCACAGGCTTACTGCCTCAAAGATCAGCAGTCAGCTCTGAACAATACAACAGCATTCTGAACAACCGCAATACTTGTATATGCCAAACAAAACCACAGACATATTAGAGATGCTCCCCTACCAGGCCACATAAGCAGTCAAATTCTGAAGGCTGCTCATCCTCATCCTGCACATGCCTTACAAACTCACCCAGCCTGCATTTTACATCTTTTGTCCTCTAAGCAAAGTTCTCTAGAGAAAGTATTGTCAGAGTGATGACAATAAGGAGGTGAAATTATTCAATGACTGCATGAAAAAAACAGTTTATTGTGTGAAGATGTAATGGTACTAACTGGATATTGTTTCATGCATGGAATATATCGAATCACAAGAAAAATGAAGTGTACAGATATTTTCATACATATTCCTGCACTGTAATTGTATTCAGTCATAACAAATAATTTTAGGGAAAAAAAATTAGAAACATTACAGATGGGGTGATCTCCAAGTACTTTGCTACAGAAAATTCTCAGTATAACATGTTTTAAAGTAGTTCACGTTACAAAGACATTTGTTTCTTGAACTGTTACCTTCCAAACTTTTCTTTGTACTCTTTGCCCATTGACTAATCACATTACATCATATTTCAATATGTTACTTCTGTTTGTTACAAAATTTTTTTGCCCAGCTATCAGTCAACTTACCTGGAGCCTTCATATGGACGGGTGGAAGTCGGAAGTCTGAACCTTCAAGACTAAGTGATCGTTGTCTCTCAAGTGTTGAGGGAAGGTCACTGATCCTAAGTGACATCTGACGTTTAAATGGAGAAGCTTGATTTAACTGCTGGAATCCTCGAAATGAACCCTGCCGCTGCAGCATAGACACTGTAGCATGTGGCCTTTCAATGGCATATGGATTAAACACAGGCTTTATGGGCGGTGCTTCTGAAACCAACAGACATGAGTTGTTAAGTTAAAAGGCAAAATAGTGCCCTATGTTTCATTTAGGTCCACACTACGAAGGCAATCTGCAGGAGTGGATGTACAGCTGCATGCAGCTGTAAACTTGGCAGTGAACAGGCAGGTGGTTACCTTCACACTCTGGCTACTTTATCTTTGGGAAAGAACCCAGAGTATCACCTGGACAAGCCCCAGAGCTGGTCTGGAAGCTTCAGAGAAAAAAAATATCCTTTACTGCTACCGGGAAATAACTCCAATTTCTCTCACTTGTCCAACCCACAACTCAGTTGCTATAAGAAACCTGCAACTCCATCTACATGCCATGAGTAAACAGAAAGCATAAATTTAAAAGCGTTAGTAGACTGTTACAAATAAACCCTGTCTTACACACTCTGCAGCTCTGTTTTACCTTCTTCACACTCAGCAACACCGTGGAGCACCACAGCATATTCACATTAAGGTTGAGTTATTAGAAAATTCATTTTCAGTTAATTTATATTTACTATATGCATTCTTAATATAAATACAATGGATGGATATAAAAAATGTAACAGGTAAACAGAATCTGCACATTTTTCATATCACAATGCACAACAAATTAACCTCCCAAAAAGGAAATGTTCGCAAGGTTTGAGGGTTTCGTAGTAATATAGCTGAGGAATCCACTCTTTGCTAACTGAATCACACGGCATCACATCCACCACACTGGAGTCCTCAGGCACCATTTGTATACAAAAAGAATATTTTCTAACAAAATAAATGCAGAATCAGGTTAATATACGTTCCTCCCCACACAACGAACCTAACCTTCAACACTAATGTGCTTAAAGAAGCACTTACATTTAATGGAAAACTGTGATGAACATAAAATCAAATAAATGGGAACTCATTGCAGTAATTAATAAGGTTAACTGTGAAGGAAGTGTATTAAAATCTACCCTGGAATCCTGTGTGTGTGTGTGTGTGTATTATACACATGTTAACATCTATGGTGGCACAGCAATGTTCAGAAGCATTTACTGCAAGACACGGTCTATGCAGAACACGAGAGGGTGATGCTCTGTCAGGTCACAGTCTTGTGTACGTAAGAAAGTTCAGACATAAAAATGCAACCCGTGACGTAACAAAACAGTGCCATAATTACCTGACATTATTAAAAACTAAGGATGCACAAAATGGTGTTGTAGATTTTTTATTGTAGTCTCCATTCATTGTAATGGACTTGTAACACATCCTCCTTGCAATATTTTCACATATTTACCCCTGTGATTCAGACACTATCCAGATGATATACATACTGACACAGGACAGCCTGAACAGGACCCCTCTCAAATAAGCACTAAACAACTTCCATCATGTTTTTATGCATAAATAAAGGCATGCATGCTACCAACCTACAGGCTTCATTTCCTGTGGATCCTGTAACCTTTCTGTAATTGATGCTTGCCTGAAGCTGCCTGTTCTTGTGAATGTTGAGTTCTTTGGGTCAAATGTCATTGTGACTCCACACTCCTTATCCCTCTTCTGTTTCCGTTCCAGGCATGCCGCAAATGCACAGCCCACAGCATGACTTAGCCTTTCACCCTGTGTGTATTATAAAACAATATATAAACAATTGAAAGACTTAAGTAATATTATGCTGCTGACAAGAGGGTGACACAGAAAATTCTGTACTAGAACACACAACCACCAAGTAAGTAAATGGTGGTGGGAAATGAAATATTCCAAAGATGAAAAACCAAGCTAATGCCACCAATTTAACAGACTGATTTTCTTGATCCATCACCCGTCATCATCATTCTTGCAAGAACACATGGTTCCAATCTAACCACCAAAATCAATGTACAGTTATAGAGAAATACACACTCCTTGGCTAGTCAGGATAGTATCCATATTTTAACTACCCCGAAGGTTCATTACCATGTTCACAACAGCAAATGGATTAATAACAAAACATGATTTAGCTATATCAGCACAGAAAACAAAACTGATGCCATTTAAAGGACAAGAGCCAGGTAGAAGTAAAATTGTAATAGATAATAAAATTACAGAACAAGTATGTTCCTTTAACAACTTAAGAGATTTGATATCTTATGAAAAAGAAGTGGACACTGATAACAAACTGAATAACTATTTGAAAATAACTGGCATTATAAACAATATACCACACAACACAAAACTTTAAAGAAAACCAGAATAAAATTAGACAATACACCAGCCCTTCCAGCTTTATTATAAGGTAGTGAAAATCTGACCACTGAAGCAAGAGACACAAGAAGAATAAAAGCAGCAGAGATGAAACGTATGTGAAAAACAGCAGGACACACTTGCACAGATTATAAAGACAAAGAGTTTGCAAAGGAACTAAATATAACCCCAGTTCTGTACAAAATACAGGACTAGAGAAGAAATTGACTACAACATATAAATAGAATGTCTCCAAACAGATTACTAAGGATAACAAAAAACTACAGACCAAAAGGCAGAAGGTACCAGGGAAGACCATTAAAGAGACTTCGAGATATGTGAGAGTGGAACGGGTCAACAAGCAACCCAATTCTATGTTAGCTAGATGATGATGATGATGAGGGAGAGGAGGAGGAGGAGGAGGACAACAGCAAACAGGCCACCACTTGTCCCTACCCTCAACCAAAACAATCCAGTTCAACATCCCACACTCCCCCCACCATTCCTTCATCTTCAAAATGTAAATATTTCAATATTTTCCTCTCAGACATGTTGTACTACCCTTCAGATACAAAGGCTTGAAACATACATGTACAGGATTCAAGCAAAGAAATCCAGTTATTCATGACTGTCAGAGCAATGTCACTGCCAAAATTATATGATAAAGGCTGAGACATTTAAGACTTTGCTTTTTGGATGGATGTGATACAGCACCTGAAAGGCTTGAACCTTCAACCCCAGGAAAAAATTCCACTGGTAAATAACAAAGCTGCACAAATTAAGGTTCTTGAAATAAAGGTACATGTGAGCAAAATTTCATGAACAAAATAAAATGTGTTCCACCATTAAATAGGCAAGGCAATTCTGTATCTTTTAGTGCAGCAGAATATCCTACTGCTGTGGTTTAGAGGGCACAATCATAAATGGGTTTTGAACTTTGAGGAATACAAAACATGTTTTGAAAATGCACAGTTTTATAGGATAGCATAAAAATTAAATCAAAATTTCTAAAGCACCTCTTTCAGAATTTACAAATTCTTATATCACTGTTTGTTTGAACGTCTCTACTATAAACGGGATGTTTGTGACATGATAAAAGATAATCAGTTCCGTGTATTGCATTAACAGTGTGTCATTGAAAGCTTTCACAAATGCGGGTAAGTGAAATAAACATTTCAATTAAAAATCAATCATATAATACATATGTAATTTACACTGCTCAGTCCCAAACTTTGTTTTGGCCCCTTATCAACTTCATGTTTTCGAATTTGGCCAACACTCTGAAAAGGATGCACACTATACAAAATAACTTTCTAAGATTCAAGAATGGTTAAACAAAGATAAGGATATGTTATAAAAATGTCAATGAAAATGTACAAATATTTCCATTTCCAATGTAAGGTTAGCAGCACCTCAAACCTCTATGCTGCAAGTACTCACTGATTCTCTCAATGCAAGGAAGCCATGGCACATCCAGCGCCTTGTTGTGCCATCTCTGCAAATGTATGAGAAACCTTTCTCATGATTCCGATCAGGGGCACAGAATGAGACTTTCTCAATCGTCTGATCCACTATCAGTCCCTAATAAAATAAACAAAATTCATACAATGACATGTAGAAACATAATATTCACCAATATGCAGATTTCAATGGGAGTTGCTGTTACACAAAATTATTGCACTAAAACGTTTTATAAATGTTTGCAATATGTTATGAGACCTCATCACTACCAAATGTCTTTCACTGATTTTTCACTTGGTTTGCAATAGGTGATGCAGATTTATGTTTCTCACTAATGTTGGTAAGAAATGCCAATGCTGGTCAGAAGGAAACTATATGAGCCATGTAACTATATGACCAACATAATCAATCCATACATGTAACTGATGGCATGACAGAGATGTCACCTTCTGCTAGCCTCCAACAGGCGATAAGTGCAACCAAAGACTGCCTATGTAAAATTGTGTTAAATCGAAAATTATCACATAAATTTGAATTGTGGTGTAAATTTTCAAGTTTCATTATAGCAAAATCACACAAAAAGATATCATGCAAAATGAGACCCGCCTTTATGTGTATCTGGTTTATGACTGGAAGAAGACTAAACCTTTAGAGAGATGCAGTGTTGTGTGGACTGGAAATTCAGAATCCACAATATTCGTCAGACAGTATTTCCCAGTTCTTTAACCTCTAGCAGATTAAACTGTTCATTCATACATCAATATACACAGAATATTCATTACTTAGCTATACCTTTGTTTCATCCTCTACAACCCTGAGACCATCTCCAGAGACATATAAGATAGCTTTAACTGGCCTTCTTCTGGAATTCTGAAAAAGTAATAAACAATTTTATTTTTATGTCATCTTGTTACAGCTATCTGCCTACATTTTAACAGGAAAATATGTTATCTAAGATAAGATATGCTAGTTCCATCATGTGTAAAGTAGTAAGTGGGGCATTAATTGTTACAAAAACACAGTACTTTTACAGGTGAAAATACCTGAGTCAGATGCATTCTCTGGCTTATGTTATAATGAAAAATTCCATACCCTTACATTGGTTTGTGAAATACGGAAGCCTCTACATGACTGCATTTTTTGCTTATTAATCAACCTATCGATTGCTTTCCTGTGCTCTTCCACCAGTTAAGACACATGACAGTGCCATCATGGAAAACAGAACCAATCTGTCACTGCTTTGTCATAATTATTAGACTGAACAAATTTCTGAATACTTCATAGTAGCAAATTCCCTTTGGTGTGTGTGTGTGTGTGTGTGTGTGTGTGTGTTGAGGACACCATGACCTTGCATTTTTCAATGGGGATAAATTAGCATACCATACCAATAAATTTATGAGTGCAGTAACAAACTGTGTCTAACAGATGACCATGACGTGACCCAAAAAATTCATCACATACTCTGTGATACCAATGGTTCTGAAATCACCTACATTTAAATTCATCTGCTCTGAAGATGATGGTTTGTGCAGCACCAGTTAATAATTCAGTGAATACCAGACTGTTATGGGGTATGGTTTCAACATCACCAAAACTGATGTGATGGTCTACAGATAATTCTTTAGTGGTTTTTTACAAACCCCCAAAACTGAGGGTGTGACATCACTGAATGTAGTTATATACTTTCTTCATGAATTATAAATCTACATGTTGTTGGACTTCTAGGAATGTCTCACACCGTTCAGATATACAACTGTGACATACAAGATTCCTTAGTCAATACAGTGAGAAAAGAAAAGACCAGATAAAATTCAGGTGTGTTCTTTTGATTCATGTTACTCTGCAGGGCAATCCATCATGTAAGTAACAGACATTTCTTTGGTATACAATGCCTGTTACTTTCTGTGACATAGGCACCAATCTCAGCAGCCATATCCAGTCTTCTGTATGATCTGTATATAATGTACTGGATTAAAATGGTCCCACTTAACAGACATCAACATGTGAATTTTATGATCTGTTGACTGTGCATCTCTATATAATCTTGTAAATGAAACCAACTTGGAGCAAATATTCTCAGTATATTTCGTCAATTTTATTTATAACCTCTACATGTTTCGGACCTCTCCAGGTCTATCATCAGGAGGAATAAGTGTATTTACGCAACACTTGGTATTTTGTTATTCTGTGTAGCTAGCTGTCTGGTGTGCTGCTGATGAACCTGCAGAGGTCCGAAACATGTACAGGTTATAAATAAAATTGACGAAACATACTGAGAATACTGCGCACCAAGTTGGTTTCATTTACAAGATCAACAGGTGAATATAAACAATCATACAAATTAACTTACTCTTAATACTTTTAAGGCTTCTTCACAGACTTGCATTCCTCTTGATTCAAACACTTCAACACAACCAAGATACTGGAAAAGAAAAAACTACAGTAAGTAAAAGAAAATAAATATTAACATTATTACTGCATTACATTACATGACACAGTCATCAATTACAATATGCAGTAATGGGCTTGGCATATGAAGGAACAAGCTACATTATTTCATGATTTGTCATACCAGATAATCAGTTACAAAGCAGTTGTTGATATTAATGCAATAGGAGTATCAAAATTGTAATGCACAGAATTAATAAATACTCTAACACTTGAATGACCCAACATCTGGTATGGACTGTATTTTGCATTTGGACTTAACTGATCAAACCTGACGATAAGAAAGTATTTCTTTATCATCAACACAGATTTTATTAACCCTTTAAACGCCGAGTTAAATCCCATCTGCCCTTTGCTAACATTATTCGGAGCTCACCATATTCTCCATGTTAGCAGGTAAAGGGTTAATGGTAGTACTGATTAATATTTATCAGGCAACATGTTTCAACCACTCATGGTATTCTTCTGACCATCTTGTATTATAAAAAATATAAACATTATAATTGCATTAAATATGTGTTAACAGACTGAGATCTTAAACTTACAACTTATATAGTACATGCTGATTTGTCATTTTATTGCTGCTAATAGAGGCTGTTGATAAAATGTGACATAAAAGTAATAATGTTAAAATTTTGTATGAATATTAAAAAGTTTAAAAATTACTATAATTTTCCCTGGAGAATGCCTTAGTTCACTGTGAAGTGTGGTAGACAGCAAGTATCCACTGATAAACATAAATTGTGATCTAGTATTGGTGTTGTTAGGTGAAATTATAGATGGACAAGATTTTACAAATTCATATACATCTGGCAAGTATGATCTTCTTCTTCTTCAATGGCTATACTGTGCAATGCAGACTTTCACCTCCTTAATTGACTTCTCCCAGTCGTGGCTAGTATGACATTCGCAGTATATCTAAATTCATGCATTTGTTACATATCATATTTATACTCAGTGTTTTTGGTGAAACTGTACATAGGAAACATATTTCAAATTCACATACATTTATATTGTAATATATGTAAATTCACTATTTTTATATATTATATTTACACTTAGTGTTTTTAGGTAAAATTGTATGTGTAAAAGATATTCCAAATTCATACACCCAAGCATCTGGCAAGTACTGGTACAATATTCACAGAGTATCTAAATTCACATATTTCTTATGTATCATGTTTGTACTTCTTAAAAACAGGTTTGTTTATTCTACATACTGTCATCATCTTCCTGATGGAGGGTTTCCTGGCAGTACAGCTCACCTTGACATGGAAGTTGCAGGTCCCAGCTCGGACTCCGGCTTCATCTGCCTGCCACTGATGGGGTTTAGAACTTTCAGGCACATGCTCCTTACGGCGTCGGAAACTGTCACGAAAACTCCTTCGTAACCTGTCCATCCTGCGTGGGGATGTACCCTTTTCACCCTACACAGATCAACCTTAAATGTCATAACATGTGTGAATTCAGGCACCTTAAATGCCATGAAAACTGTCACCAACAGAAATTCCTCATAACTTAAGGAACTTTGTTGTAATAATAACACAAACATACAATTGTAATGAACTGGAAAAGGGTAACTGCTATTCAGAATTATCATTTCCTACCATGTTTCAAAAAAGTCAACAAAATTTGCAGTTTATTCTTAACTTAAATCCTTCTGTACTTCCTGCAATGTACATATAAATGCATTTGGATACTTTCCATGACACCCACCCAAATGTGACAACTACAGGTAGCATATGAGTGTCTGGTATGCAGACATGAAATATAGAATGTGACATCTTCTGGTATAAAATTTATTACCAATAGAAGACCCAGAAAAACTAAGAATTTTCCACTTTATTTGTGAACTATGAGCACAAAATATGGTTGTTGTTTATCTAAGTACTTCCTGCAATGTGGTTTCTAGTAAGTGATATTTAGCTGTCCATTCAATACTGCACGTTGCTTCTGCACAGGTTGTGGTTTATGTTAACATCTGTGATCATGAACCGCAAGAAATTGACAATTTTGTCCCAAGTACACAGTTTAACTCAACATGACATAACCATTTCCAGAACACAGCTCTAGTATTATGACAGAAAACTGGGCTTTGCATATTTATTATTTACAACATATTCATGTGCTCTATAACATACAAACAAACTTGCACGGTTCTTGCAGAGTTTTCTTTACTTGTTTGATTTTCATTCCTATATGCACACAAAGCTGCCAATCCGCAAAAGTGTTTCACTGCTAAAGTTGCAAGTTTAACGCAGAGAGGATTTAATTTCCCTGAACTGATGAGGACACAACAAAGGAAATAATAAACTGTATATATGCACATTGAATTTTCCATGCAATTTAGCATAATTACTCACAATAAATTGGAACAGATAATAACAACAAAGACACAAAACTAAATTACATCCAATGCATGCCATATACATTCATGCTGTTCAAGCTAAAAACTTTACTTGAGTACAAAATGGAGGTTAGCGTTAAGTGTAATATTACAGCTGAGGCTGCAAGAAGGCTAAGGAAAGGTTTTCTAAAGGTACAGCAGGTCACAGATTCAACACTGCTATACTAAGAGCAGTATACATTTAAGACATCAAACAACCATTTACAACAAACCATTAAGAATCAGGCATTATTATTATCATTATTATTATTACTATTACTGTTATTGCTGTTAACATCATCATCATCATCATCGTATTGCTGTTGTTATCGTTGTTGTTGTCACCTCTGTCACAGGCCTTTTCTTCCTCGTACTTCTCTTAAACCAACAGTGATCTCCACTGCTCATGCTTCAAGTTTCAGACTACAGTACTGTCCATATCATGTGTGATATTCCAAGTATATTTGTTTTTTGTAGTGAATCTATTGAATGTTTTCCTGGGTATGGCTTCCAAATTTTTCCTGAAACATTTTGTTACAAGTCCGATGGCTCCAATTATTACTGGTATAATCTTACATTTCTGGTTCCACATTCATTGTATCTCTATACATAAACTCTTGTATTTTAACTCCTTTTCCATTTCTTTTAGCACGACATTTCTGTCTGCAGGTACTGCCACATCTATCAGTAAGCATGTTTTCTCTTTTTTGTTTTCAATGATTATATCTGGCCCATATTTTGTAACTTCTCTGTTTGTGTGTACTGCTTGATTCCACAACACTAACATCTTCCTGTTCATACACTGGCTTGGGTATGTGTGTGTACCAGTGTCTGCCACTTCATTGTCTAGGGCTTTGCATACTGAGTAATGCAAATGTGCACAAACTTTATCGTGTCTCATTAACTACTCATTCTTCACCAAAATGGAGCACCCTGAGGTTAGTTGGTCAATAGTTTCTTCATGTTGTTTACATAACCAGCATTTACTGTCAATTCCTTCCTTCAAAATTTTAATCCTAAAACAATCTGTCCTAACAGCTTGGTCTTGAGTTGCCACTTTTGTACTTTCCGTTTCTCCCTTAATGTCTCCAGATTTTAGCCATCGATATTATTGTTCAATATCCACCAGCTTTTCATCTAAGTTATGTATCAATTGTCCATGCATCCTCTTCCCTCGTTATTTTTCTTTTGTTTTTTCTACTATGCCTATTTTTATTACTATTACTACTACTAATACTACTGCCTTCCAGTGTCCTAGCTTTAAAGTTTGTGACATAATTCACTGGCAAATCAAACTCCTCCTAAAAGTTCCAAATCCTAGACACTGTATACTGTACATGCACTTTATTATTTGACAATTTCTCCCATCTTCTCCCCAAACATTTGTCACCATTAGTCAATAATATTTAACTGTTCGTTGTTGAACTGACGAAGACATGAGTGATATCTTTTCAGGACTTTGACACCAAAGTAGAAGTGATTTAATGGACTGTTACATTCAGGGAGTTTGTTATCAGAAAGGGAAGTGCACCTACCGGATGTGGTTAAACATCAGTCCATGCTGACAGCATATAAGCTGCATTATACAGATCATAATAGAACATTACATGCTAGCCTCTAGCTTTTATGACACGTCATAGAAATAGCAGCAGTAGTAATCTGCACAAATACGACTCGAACATCACTAGTGGCAGCTCGTGGGACTTTGATATGGTATGACTGTACCTACGATTATTATACGATAAATGAGAACGCCTAACACAGCGTTCCTTTCAGCACAACCACTCAACCCCTTAAGTTTACTGCATACAACAGGGTTAAACTTTGTCACATAAGTTTGCATTCTGCTTGGTGATGACTGAGAATAACCAAATGAGGTGCATCATGGCCTAATTCTTAATCTCAGTCTTTTCGGGGACAGTTAATTACGAACAATGGATGCCCTGTAAATACTTCATATTATTATTCTTATTCATGTTTACATTGCAATTGCGACTACTCGCCCATCAAATTTTAAGTTTACTTTCTAATCTTTAACTGCATTTAAAAAAAAAAAAAACAAATATATCCTACGAAATTTTAAAGAAATCGTAGAAAGCGTAACGTCATGCTTCCGCCGAGAAGATAACTGCGCTCTTCTGGGTTATTACGCAGCGAGTAGTGCTACGATCACCACTATTCCCTGCGATTCGCTGCGCAGTATCGCTGAACAGCGCAGTTTTTAAATTCACAGAAAGTACACAACCGTCTACCCACATATTACACTATCAAAAATGCAATATATTGTGACACACGTCAAAATGTTTGAGAGATGTCTCAAATAAAAAAAAAAACCTACCTTAATTTCGAAGAATTTGTAGGAAAAGGCCCGATGATAATGGCTTTCGAATGCAACATGTAGCGTTTGAAAATAATAATAAAATGTTGTGTTAAACGGAATAATTCGTATCTATGTGAATGATGATTGGACACAACAGGATGGAGTTCACTGAATTAAATCAGCAAGTACTAAAGTTGAAACATGCACAGCTATGGCTCAGAAGACGGCTAGGTGAAAATCATAAAAATTCCAGCACTTTAAACGCCAGAAAACGTAAACAGCTATACGAAGTCCTCCTTTACACCCTCTCCGGAATTCAGTGCATGCAGACCGACCCGCGACCTAGTTGGCCGACTTGCCACCACTCGGCCTGGCTGCGCTGACCCAACGCGCAACGTCAGGGTAGGGCACAGCCCGCTCACTTCCTGCAACGCTTAAGAGCTTGTCGCGAGTACTTGGATTTTAAACGATTTCATTCATACTCTTTTAAAAAATTACGGATCTCCTAACGAACATTTTTATTCAAATATTTACTTTTTCTGAAAATTTCTGTCTGGTGGAGGGGGGGGGGGAGACTGCAGTTCTGCAGCTCTTATGTGCCAGCCGCCCTTTTACATCACCACCCACTTCGCGACTCGTGCCTTTGACTGTTTTATCGTGGCATAGCGTTTTTATCGTAAGTTTTAATTTGGGGGGATCTTTTGTCATCCCTCTATTGGACGAACATTCTCCACCGTGATATGCGCTTTACAGTAACCACAACTACTAGTACGTGTGTAATAATCAGTGCCGTAGCTAGGATCTTTGGCGCCTGGTGCGTAATCGCAGCGGCCTCCTCTAACATAAATTATAAACTTTCAAAAATCACAATCATTTACTGAATTTCTTTTTCTTTTGCTCAAAAACTTAAATCTTCTCGAACGCGAGAATTTTGTTTTTTAATTTAAAATATCATTGTGCAGCCGTTTTGTCTCTGTCGCCCGGGGCGATCGCACCACCCTCCCCCCTCCCGAGCTAAGCCTCTGATAATGACCGTCACTTTAAACACGCTCAGGGCCACACGTTAGGGGTTTGCGGGGTGTACCCCACAGACGGCGCCAAAAGTCACGGTTAGCACTATAACAGTGTCATCATTCGAAGAGCAAGATAAACGCTGTGTTCCCGGTCGTCGCGCCACCTCGGGTCACGCAAACGACGGTTAACTACTAGCGCAGGCAGTTATGTCAGTGTAAAATTAATTGCCACTGAAAGCCTAAGTCACAAATCACGTTTTGCTTATGTCGCTCACAGCTCTTCATTCGGGCGAGGACGGTGTCTGTGGGCCCAAACCATGGGCGCCGGGAGCCATATTAGCTAGTTCCTGTACATGATCAATCACAGTGACTGGTTACAGACCGTACTACCGAGAGCCTAAGGAAACTTGCTATCTGGCAAATCAGAGCAGGGGGCAAACGTTTTATTTTTACTGGTATTCGGGACGCTCCCGGTTCAAATTTCGGTCCAAGTACCGAGTATTCTAATGTTCCTCGTGCGTTTCCTCAGTTCCCACAGAACCTCTAATTAGGCCACGGCCGCCTCCTTCAACATTCTAATTAATTATGCATACCGAATTGCACTATTCGACACTACTGACCAAAAGCCCGAGACGCTACCATCGTCATTAAATAAGTAACAAATAAATAAAAATACACAACGGCATTTTATCTCCACGAACAGGATGGGACCAACCCAGTCTTCCGTCAGTATGCAGCGGCTGGTCAGCCTCGAGGGTACGGCCGCCGGAGGGCCAAGACAATCACTCACCTCAAGAATTTTACCTCTGGCGATGGAAGAAGGCAGAACACCTAACTATTTAAGTCACAGTTGGTATAACAAAGCCGGCACCCGCGGAACTACCCAGTCGAACCCACACGTGTACCAACTGGCTGCACGGGCGGAGGGCTTTTTTGTTTTGAAGACTTATTGCAAAGACAATGTGCACAGCAAGTACGACGGCAAATAAAATTGTTCCCCTAACCAACTTGAATAAATGTGATACAATAACAAAAATGAAAGAGAAGAGAATATAAACAACATGAGTGAAAAAAAATTGTCTAACAACACTATAATACTATCGGTGAGCTGACTATAGCATAACGTGTTGCGGTCACTTATGTTTATATTTAGTGTATAGAGGGGTCAGGTCGGCTAGCATTTAATTCCTGATTCATTGGGTCAGGGGGTTGGGGTGGGAGGGCAGTAGGCAAAAAAAAAAAAACTGCGGGGTCGCGATGGATGATGATTGGGATGGGATGAATGTTTAGTGTCGTGCAAATGGGAGGTGGGGGGGGGGGTACGTCTGGGATGATTACTGGTGACTCGGATACACTTGGACTGGATAACTTGGAGTATGAGGTAGCTGGAGAGAGAGCGAGCTTCATCACTTATTGCACAATACAACACAACACTAATTACTCTATACTGAACGGTAACTTCGGCAGCCGATATCAATGGAGATGCTAAGTGCATAGCCATATAATTCCATGCAACAGCACACGGACATGGCTTTCACCGCACAGTATTTCCTATATGGGGCTGCTTATGAAATCAAGAAAGAAGTCTGGCGCCCCAACTCCCTTCCGCCCACCTTCAAGGCGCCCAACCGGAATTCCTATGCCATTCCATTCTCAGGTCATCTCTAAATTTCCCTCTACAAAGAAATAAACAACAGTCATCTTCAATTTGTTGTGTGGCACATCGCTTCAAAAATTACGAGTAAAATTAACAGCACGGGCGGCCACAGGAACTGAAGCTTGAAGTGAACTTCCTGTTGTTGATACATCGCCAACGATATGCACTTGGATCTACTACAAAACGGGCAGCACGAAACAACGTTGCACAGAACTTAAAGTAACAACGAATATAATAACAATATATTTACATATATAAACTTACACTTCTCCCAGCCACCCTTCCACTTTCTCTTCACTCCCACCTGTAAAAAAAATCAACGAATGCAACGAAATGGGCAACACGGGACAAATAATGTTGCCATCTGTTGGAGAACGGAGCCTTCCCATAGCTGGCAACACTGTATTTTACCTCGGGCTTCATTTGCTGCCGACCGCGACTGGAAGCACAGAAGATGTTTCATACGAAACACGCCGCACCTGAACGTGGGGCCACCGGAAGAAAGTGTTGCCTCCACCTTCAGGACAGAAGATTAAGTCGGAACCCGTGGGAGTCCACTGCACCTATCCTGGTTTTCACTCCGTTATCAGAACCACTTATTCGGTTCACTCGTCTACCCTGCAGATGGGGGCACAGGTTCTTCCGAAACGTTGCCATCTACCAAACCGTACGTCGTTACAGACAAACAGCCAGCAATTTGGCTGTGACATTGCCAGGCTAACCGAAAATACCGTAACTCATACCTGTTACAATAGTTTAATGTGGTATTCATGTCAAAAGGTGGTGTCAGCTTGCACACTGTTAAATATTTGTCACATGCTCTCGTCCATGTATAGGGGATAATAAACCACAGTCAGTACCGAGAAGTCTTATTGCCTCGAATGAAATGCGGGTACAATCATGCATGAGTACAGACGTATTTGGGAGAAAGGTGTCATGTTTGAAGTAGTCAACTAGATGCAGTGACGGACACCATGAAAATCCTCGACCAGAATGGCCATTTTATTTTCATGACGGAACAGCCCCTTGTAGGCCAGGGCCTCTTCATTATCGAACCTTCACGATCACACTCAAGATACACCACACTCGGTAGGACTCCTCTGGACGAGTGATCAGCCCGACGTACAGACCTCTACCTGACAACACACAACACTCATAAGAGACAGCCATGCCTCCAGCGGCGGGAATCGAACCCGTAATCCCAGCAAGCGAGCGGCCGCAGACCCACATCCTAGAATGCGCGGCCACAGGGATCGGCATATTGGCCAGCTGCTTCACTAATATCTCCGGAACAGGAGTCAGGTTTGTTACCACTCAGCTAACTTCCTCGACAATTATTAACAGGGCCTGGACCAGTCCCTTGTAAGCAGAATAACTATGTGGATGATTTCAGTGCTGAAGAAGACGTATGTCAGTATACAGATTAGTATAAAGAAATCGGGGGTTCAAACTGGAAAACAGCTGCCTCTGAAGAGCAGAAATTTAGTACCTCAAACATTACAGAACAGTAAATAATTTTAGAACAATCGATGGCGGCCTCACCCGGCAGGAAAGGATGCACCTTGCCCACTCTGTAATATTCTGCTGGCTTCTGGTTACACGCAAGGAGACATTTTTATTGCTCGCACAGGGTCAAAACTAAGAACGTTGTCCTAAACCGTAATGGACGTCTTGAAAACAGTACCGTCACCGCATGGCCCTCCGTTAAGGGCCCACTTGTGCTTGGTAAAGATATTGTATGATGACGCACGTTTGCTAGAAGCTTCCCTTCCCTAACACAGTTAACTAATCTCGGACACTGCGGGGCGGAAAAGTACTAATCAACCGCGCGGGGGGGGGATCTGTCGACAGCAATTAGAAATGAAGTTAAGGCGAAAATTTTGCAGGACTTCAGCTATTGCAAAATATGATGTGGGCAAAAAAAAAAAAAATCGTGACAAAATTGCAGGGGTATTCAAGATGCCTCAAAACTTGATCCACAGATCTGTTTCGGGAATGATGCAGGCTTACATTAGAAATGCGGCAGGGCGTCAACTAAGAATGAAATAACACGTGTACATTTGGACATCGCGACGTTTCGAAGGAGCAGCTGCATGACACAGATGGCCCATGCGCCCTGAACGATATGAGAGTCTTCTGTTGGCCACATTACTGTACAAAGATAGTGTCTGCTGACTACTAGATTAATTGGAAAATGTTACTTATTTTAAATAAAGCCATATGTATGTATGTATGTATATATATTCAGTCCTTCCTCAGCTCTGGGGGCCCGAGACAAGTGCCTCACTTGCTTTGCGCTTCTAGCGGTTCTGGTTTTGAAATCTCCACCAACACTACATTAACAACATGACATAACATGAATGATCGGTCCGCGTTCATGCTCAACTGGCCAATTGTGTGCAAGCGTATTACAGTATTATTCCCAGGAATATTTTCAGGTCAACTTCACTAATTAAAAAAAAAATAACTATTTACACAAACTTGCAATTATGGAACTAAATTCAGGTAATGCAACCACACGCAAGTATTGTTAACTGATAACGGAGCCGGCGGTAATTTAAAATAGTTAATTATAGAAGACACTTCGACCTTTTGAAACACAGGAAATTAAAGAGCTGAATTAATCATGTTTCAACGTCACATTTTATTTCTACTCGTCCCGTTACATAGCCTGTCGTAGTCACAGTGTGGGCGGAATTTACGATATCAGCTCACTATCCCTGGCGGTTTTCTGAATGTGTACATAACAATACGTTCTCCGACTTCATGGTTTATGCCTACAACCGTGGATTTTCAAGTACGAACACTAGGAAATGGTCTGCACCCAACCCCCTGGCGAACTTGTCATTCACTTCAATACTATCCGGTTCCATCTGAGAAGACGATCGTTTTGATGGTCAAAAGAGCGACATGTAATCTCGCCGGGTAGACTGATCGTGGAACTGCCGCCTCCAACTGGCACATTGTCCCTGTACATGAAGCACTGGAAGAATCACGCAGACAAGGGAAAATCGAAATACTTTGTGAAAAACTTGTCCCAGTGCCATTCTGTCAACGCAGACCTCCGCGGTCAGAAATTCAATGAAGTTACTCCGAGTTCTGTTGAGGCGTGCCTGAGAAAATTATAAATTGCTCAACTCACGTCCCACGTGATTATATTCTTCACAAACGTCATAAACAGCAACAATGTGATTCTACGTAGGTAGATGTGCGTGTAATTCTTTCACTACTTCATTACGTAGACTTTACCTGCAGTGGAAAATCCCTGGCAGTGTGTCTCCACAGAAGTGGTCTAGTATTTTAAAAATTGTCGGAAATGAAGCCTTATGCCGTAAGCCTGCTTTAAACGAAACATGGACATAACGGAAATTTGTCTTTAGCGGATAACTTTTACAGTCCCGAAGATTCAAAATTCAACTACCTGTATGAAACGGAACCTCCGTGAAACGGGAAACAATCTGTTACTTTCTGTTCCGTCATAAGCAGGTTTCACTGTATCCGGAAAATGCGAGCACTAAGCAACGGTGTGTTGGGTTTCGGAGGAATCTTCTAAACAAAGCGTAATAAGCCTTCGGATTGAAGTTGGGACATGAAGCCAATAGACTGGTACCGTACATAGGTGCCACTATTTCGGTGGCGTATACTGAATTCATCTTCAGGGTAGTCTAATAAGAGGGTTCATGAGGCGGGGAACTGATTAACTTCCTGAGGAATTACCGTCTTGTCAAGATGGTCGCTGCTAAATGGAATTACGAGTGACCAGATCGCTGGAATTACCAACTGGCTGTTGTCCTTTCCGAACAATTCAAGTGCATGACATGTACGTCACAGACCAGTTATGCCTATACCGACCAGCCTAGGTCATACGAAGGCTAACTGGATGGACAGAATTATCGTAACTAAAACTGCGCCCACGTTTATACTTCAAAGCAACATACGCACTTAAGCTTCATATGGAAACTTCATCTCCGGAAGTACAACAAAAACCCGATCTCACGCTCATTTCTGGGATGTGGCACCGTGTAGTTTGGTACGCAGATACAAGCGTTTCTGAGCAACCTGACTGGCGGTCGAAGTGGGATCTGCACTGGGGGAAAATGGTACGGACAGAGCGGCGTGGCTGAGGCTCTGAGCAAAAGAGTAGGAACCAGTGACCCTTAAAACGGCAGTATCGTGACGGTAGGTGCCAAGGGGGGTGGGGGTGGAAGGGATGTAGATGTAAAGGTAGAAGATCAGCTCTATCGAATAGGATTAGTGAACTGCCTATTCCAGTGCATAAATTATATTAAATTACTCATTTGTTTGACCGTAACAGTGCAAGATAACGAAGCTGCCGACTGTAGGTTGTGGGAACTGTAAACCCAGACAGGCTACAGACCTGCCGCTTTCGTCTTTCTGCAAGCAGCCTCTCCGATCTCAGATAAAGGAAGACCAACACAGAGCAATACACAGTTACATTTGGTGCAATTGGTGCAAATCGCATTTTATGATCTGCAATTTCTGTCAACTTAAAACAACAAAAGCAAGGTATGTATACCGTAATGCAGGCACGTTCGTACAAGCACTGCTGCCGTGGAAAAGCAGTATTATGCATTGTCCGTGTCTGTAGCCTTAGTTATCCAGCAAGCGAAGCGCATACGCCGTATTATGTCACCTGCGGCCTGTCTGGCTCTGCAATATTTTTTCGCATTATCCCATAAACCGCCCGATATTCGGAACACTTTATTGAACATAAAATGTGTTAAGGTGTGACATCCTTGATGTGCTTGTAAACACGCTATAACAGGGACGCTGTCCGCCAACACACAGCTTGTATAATAGCAAACTCAGTGCTATAATAAAAGTTACGTGTTGACGGACTACGTCCCTATTATAGCGTATAAAATGTGTATTTTGATTCTCTCTACAATTTTGTCTGAAACAGTTCTCATTCCAAGAAGAATTCGGAGACGTATTATCCTCAATGAGTATGTCTTCATGTAAAGTGCCAGTTATCCTTGTCAGATTTTAATGAAACATGAATATTCTTGACAGGTTTTCGAAAAATACTCAAATATCAAATCTCATAAAAATCCGTCCAGTGGTAGTCGAGTTATTCCATGCGGACGGACAGACAGACAGACAGTCGTGAAGCTAATAGTCGTTTTTCGCGATTTTGCGAACGCGTCTAAAATGATTTCACTAAGCTGAATAGCAAATAACCTCCTCAAACCACATAGCATTGGAATAAGAACGAAACACTACAATGAGCGGGTTGGGGTGGGGTGGGATTGGGGGTAAGCGGTTAAGAATCATTTCCATTCAATTATATAGGCCCTGGCTGGGACTCGATCAGTGTACATCACACACTATAAACCGCGACGTTCAGAGCGACTAACCACCCGTTTCTTCTTAAATCCGAAATGGTTTCCCTATTAACATTAACAGTTGAATTCCGCAGTGAAACTAGCTGCCGTGTAGGCCTGTGTAAAGAGACATGCAACAGAAAACATTTAGCCCTTTCCAGCCCTGTGACGACTACACTCGTACGCACAGCACTCTGCGTGTTCCCCACACAGATACTGATGCGCTCCGATGATTCTAACAGCAAAGACATTATTTCAGTACGCAGCATTCCCTAACTGGTCTTTCTAATGGAAGCAAAACGTGTTCTCTGCGAGGCACGAAGAACATAATCTTTTACATATGATTCACATTCATTTAAGACTCGTGGTCGCCGTGCCATGGCTCAGGCGGTGGGTCGCCGACCTCGCACCGCGGAGGCCCGGGTTCGACCCCAGGTCAATGTTTTGAAATCTGTGGTACAGAGTGGCAATAGGGCAGGGTTCTTTACGAGTACTTTCGTTTTTGTCCGTCAGTATCACTCCACCAAAGCGCCATACGCTCTTACCAGATAAACGGGCGAAACCTGGGAACCTTCCAAACGCATTGCGCTTGCGGAAATCGTGGCGCACTGGAATAGTAAAGTATGTTCATCTAAAGCATTGAAATCAACAGGCCAGTTGAAACTGCCCGTAAAAAACAGGCTGAGCCGACAGACTGAACTGCGCCTAGCACTCTTCGGTTACCATTAAGGAAGTCTTCCGTGTTTTTTTTTTTTTTTGTAGGGCGAATGCCGGGTATAATTAAAACACGCGGCACGGCCCACATTGCCCTAATAAAATACCCTCACCTGCCGAGGTCACAATCGCCGTCGGCCTATGCGACCGAACCCCTCTGCGTTCGAACCGAAGTTCTTCCTCTCCCGCCCCCCTCAACAAAGGACATATTCCCATTTGTAGCATTAATTACTTCATATGACGTCAGCGCCTCCAGCCACGTTGGGAAATTCATTAGCGTAAGCAAAATCCCCGTTTTAGGTACGAAGTTTCCATGTCACAGCCAAACCATGCGTTTCTCAATGGATCAACGAGTTTGTTCGTTGGGTTACTTTTCAAAATGTTACGTATGTAGGTCACAACCGCCACACTGCGTGGCCCGTTTATAACTATGGTTGTGGGTAGGTAGACAGACGTGTAGAACTTTGGTATCGACCGGTCCAATAATGCACCAGTCCACTGCGCAACATACACCTACGCCCAATGCACAGACCGTACCAACTGCACTCCTCCTCCTCGCGTCTAAAGCATCAGTGGCGGCTAAGTGCAAGATTTTCTTCTCCGGAGTACGGACTACCAATAGATGAAATAAGTAATACGAACCGGGAAAGCCCCATACAACACTTGGGATTACTCGGTTCCCACCCGTGAGCACCAGCTACAAAATGTGGCATAAGGAACTCAATACACTGACGGTGTGGTCTCTCGTTTTCCTGGACTACGACAGTTTTCGACGCAACACGCCAACACTTTGAAGCACGAATTTCACGCAAAAAAAAAAAATACTTTACGATACAACTTCCACACTTCCAGCAAACACACTCCCCATAACAAAGACCGATCGGAGAAAACCAGTACAGCGAACATCAATGTCCAGAAATTCTGTTATGCCCAATAACAATTTGCAGAACAGTGTCTCTTGATGCATAAGGCAGCACAACACAATCGGAATGTCACAGCTGGCACATTCGTCCTACTACACCGGTTTTGGAGGAATACATTACTTATGACGCCATCAGTTGTTAATTTTCCGCAATCCCATTGCAAACAAGCATCTGTTTCCATCACATTCAAGACCAAATCTTCGCCTGTCGTAGTGTCTTTCAAGCTGCAAAAGCTAGCAAGTTCTTTAAAAAAATAAAATAAAAGACACCATCAGTAGTGCAGAACAATCCCATGACTGCCTGCAATTTAAGTTCCTTCACATTTGTTCACAGTTCTTGTACCCTACATGCCTTGTATAAATTGGGGCCGATAAAATGGTCTTGAAAAGTTTTTTTTTTTAATCCGGACACACCTCTTTAACCATAGCCAACAAACAACGCTTCACAAACTCACGGTCTGTAAAGGGCTTTCATTCTTTTCAGTTGATTATGTACTGTTTACGACTACAAAAACATATTCATTTCTGTGTTTTACTTTTTCCATCGTTCTTAAGTCAAAATTTATCAGCAGAACTCTGCAGTCAGCAGACCGCCAAAAATGGCAGCGCAGGCCACGGGTTGCCGACCCTTGATCTGTACGAAATTTGAAAATTAGTCGAAAGCCAAAACAACATCTGGCTGCGGACTTGGTACAATTGATAAAACGTAGAAATAAAGTTGTCTCTATGCTTAATTAAGCAGCACATCACGGAGACATATAGGGAAGTCGAGATACGGCTCCACGCGTTCCTGACTTCACCATCAGACGGAGGTGGTGATGGTCGGGCTCCCCGCTCCGGCCGCTTACCTTCAAGGAAAGCGTCCCCGATACCCGCTGAATAGGAGGCCGAATGGACCTCAGAGTTCGTCTGGGTACTTTCAGAAAGAGAAATCTCTTGCCCCTGACGGGAACAGTCATAGTGAAATTGGTTAACTCGAGAACTGCGTGTTTTCCAGGTCACCTTCTGTCAGTACAAAGGCTAGCACACGTGCTCACCGAAGTCTGAATGTGAATATCACGTAATGACCCATATCATCCATGCGGATGGACAATAGCTGAAACCCGAAGGTAAGCTAACGACCACATACAGCAGTTAGCAATTAACATGTCTGATATTACGCATGCGAGGCCAAAGGCCTCAAGCCTTCGGAAGCAGAGGCCACTGACAGCACACACACACACACACACACACACACACACGCTGATACGCCGATGTCCTTGTGTTAACAGCACTGGTCAAGGAACTGAAAGGACCGGATGTATGAAAATGATTACTTGTTGAGGTACAAATCTGTTAAATTCTCGTTCCTGCTATACAGGTAATTTCTTTTTCTATTTAAAAAAAAAAAAGAAAAGAAAAGAAAAAAAAAGAGCTCTGTTACGCACAAATATACGACTGATAAATAACAAAGCAAAGTGCTTCAAACAACAATGGTGCGTGTGGTGTCCGATTCGAATCTCGGTGCGGATACGTACTGTCCCCACTGAGACGTTCCGTTGTCTTCTTCAGTCCATCTAGGAAAATTTCGGGGTGCAGTAACTTAAATTAGCCAGCGATAGATACTCCTCACGCAACGCATTATTATGTCATCCGATCATTCGACGCTAAATCTGAGTTCCTGACAGCGTACTTAAATATGCTACAAATAAACACGTAACAGAAGTATTACCAAATAAATGGTCCAATCGGTCTGCTCAACGTGGTTCCGCTCTCATTAAATCAGTGCATCTTTTAAATCTAAGAAACCGGTATTCCAGCTATGTCTTATTGGTTTGAAACAGCATCATCAAGGTCTGTCAGCTAGAACACAAAAAATACACTTTTACAGTCCTGTATTACGTCCATTATGTATATTTAGTAGGGTTACTATTCTGTTGTAAATGGAGACGGATGAGATGGGCGGAGCATGTGACACGCGTGGGAGAGAGGAGAAAAGCACATAGCAAGGTCTGTTCGAAAGAGTCCGTGGCGAAGACGGAGAATATCACTAAAGTAACCTTAAAGAACCAGAATGTGGGATGTGGCCTGGATTCATCTGTTTTAGGACAGGGACCACAGGCGGAATCTTGTAAGCACGGTAATGCATATTTGGATACCAAAAAATGAAGGGATTCTCTTCACTATCAGCGTCTCAAGAAGGTCTCTGCTCCATGACGTGAGTACTATTATGTATATTAAGAAAAGTTCCATGTTTGTGGAGGTACTACAACAAGGATTTATGAAGGCACCCTCCTGTCAGCAAATGATTGCTAATTTACCCACAGCGGTCACACATTACCGGGTCGCTCACCCAAAACATAGTGCATACACAATTTTAGGGGAAAGCCTGTACGTTGTATTCATTATCAGCGACAGCCGACGGGTATCCGAGGCAGAGAATCGGATAACCACTACATGTTCTAAAAATCGCCGTATTACGTAGAAGGATTTACCATTCCAGTGAAACTAATATATGATGGAAAAGACTGCCCGCTCAGGCACAGTCAGTTCTTGGTTCGACTCCGGGCTGGATTAGATTTTCCACGACGGGATATATGAATCGCGCATCTATTAAAGAAATTCGTGAATTCAAAACGTAAGGTTTCGAACAGACGTAGGGGCTAACTTATCCTTCAGGGTACATTTACTAAGAAATTCGAGCTTTCCCTTCCTTTCACCAACTGGAGTGACAGAGGTCATTAGATATACTCGTATTCGTCGCTACGCTGCTACAAAAAGCGGCAAGCAACGTTTGGAATTCTAAATTAACATACAAGCTAGTGCGAAGCCGAGAAACGCAAATGGACCACACGGCCATAGATTCACCAGGGCTGGCAAATACACATTACAGTGAAATCCATCTTAAACGCAGCCGCAGTATAACAGAAACCCGTCTGCAGCGGAAAACTTCTACAGTTCTGAGGGCCCAAACTTAAAGTACATGTATGAGGCGAAACCTGCCTGCAACGAAAAAAAAAAAAATCGGTCCCTTGCTATTCCTTAATAGGCAGATTTCACTGAACCAAATCTGTAATAACGCGTTACTCAGTGTACGCAGAACGTAACAATGTGGTGCGTTCGCGTAATGTTTATACCTCCTTGGCTCACCTTTTATGGAGATTTAATGTTGCCGGCAACGATAAAACGTATTTACGTGTTCACCTAAAGTGCCCGATTTTAATCAAATCTGAACTTCAACAAATTTTCGTGGAAGTCCCCAATATCAAATTTCGCGGAAATCCGTCCTCTGGGAGCCGGGCTGATACATGCGGCTGGAAGGACGGACCGAGGGCATGACGAAGGTAGTAGCCGCTTTTCGCAACTATGAGAACGCGCCTAAAAACGGTACAAGTTTTTTTATGACTTCTCGAGAATCCTAATTTGTTTTATTTCAATGAACTGTTACCAAATCCAGGAATCTAGTAGCAGACGGCACACACAGTTCAAATCTGAAAATCCCAAGCACTAAGAAATGCCTACGCTGCAGAAGTTTATTACAGACGCAAACCTTAACTAACTTCACAGAGGACGGTTACATCAGGGACTTCCAGATCTGGACCTAGACATTCAACAAACTTTCCAGACTTAAGGCAAATTAATAATAATGCAAGATCCTATGTAAATTAAATCAAATTTTGATATTTCATTGTATTATAGGCAGGAAAGTACAATTACTGAAAACTGTGTCTCATTCAGCATTACAGGTAATTTATGGTGTCACTGTGACCGCCACTAGCAGTGTCGGGTTTTCACAGATACACCAGAAATCTTTCATATACCCATCAATTTCTCTCTACAGTTCTTTGTAATCCCTTTTACTATTATATAACCGTTAGTTTCTCTAATTAAATTCTCATGTATCAATCACAAAAGCCATATTAATACAACATGAAAATAATCCATCATCCTTGATTATCTCCTGAAAATTAGCAAGTGTGTAGGAACAGCGCAGCAAGGTTACGTGGCCGGGTTCATAACTACAGTGAATTGTAATCTTATTATTTTTCATGTCTTCCGTACACTGTCCAACAAAATACATTTACAGTCAATTTTATAATATTATAATTACACATTATTCCCTCCTAAACGTTCGGCCCTTCTGGGCTATCATCAGAGAGAGTTTATTACAGGAGAAAAAAGGCACAAAGCACTAGTCTGCATCAACATCAGAAAATACAGTTGCTGCAAGCATAAGACAGCTAGAAGTACATATATTCTTACATACATTTGCCGCTATGTCTTATACTGTATGAATCAAGTCCCGTAAAGTTAGATTGCGATGTGTATCGTGTGTTCACTTGAACGGTACGCGAAAATTACTTAACTTTATGGAACTGCATTCATACAACAGAACTGAAAAAAAAATGCAACAGACGTCTGAATACAAATACAATAATGCATTGTATTGTTACACACACACACACACACACACACACACGTGTCGTGTCTTATACTTGCAGAAACTGCATTTTCTAATGATGATACACACTAGTGATTTGTACACCTTGCCTCTTCTGTTAAGTTCTCTCTGATAATGGCCCAGAAGGGCTGAAGCATGTAGAAGAAAGTGATATGTAATAATAATAATAATAATAATAATAACGTATGTTAATAGAAGTTGCAATCTCAGGAGACAGAAATGTGATTAAAAAAGAAGCCGAGAAGATTCTAAAATACAAGGACCTTACAATAGAAATACAGCGCATGTGGAATGTAAAAACAAAGGTGATACCAGTAATAATGGGGGCGACTGGGTGATACCAGTAATAATTGGGGCGACTGGGACTATTTCAAAGTCATTTAGAAAATACGTGACCAACATACCTGGAAAACATGAAGTCAAGGAACTACAGAAAACAGCCATATTGGGCACTGCACACATACTTCGGAAAGTACTAATGTAAAAGTACAATAGATTCAACACTGGAACTAACGATATAAGCACCATG
>Ga0136643_10001656_pt1 | contig 27661 bp, 21 predicted proteins | sample TergutLab28metaG_FD_96883 | JGI IMG/M metagenome (GOLD analysis project Ga0136643, IMG submission 96883) | Labiotermes labralis P1 segment gut microbial communities from Petit-Saut dam, French Guiana - Lab288 P1 (version 3) (version 3) | ecosystem: Host-associated > Arthropoda: Insects >... | reverse complement strand
ACTTGCTATTTACATAACTAAGGATAGCCACAAATTCACATTCATTATTACTAACAAAACTTATTATTTCACATGCCTCACTCTATGTTGTCTCACCTGCAATCTAACCCCCAATGGCATTATGACAACACACTGCACACGTTCTTAACACGTTCGGTAAATATATAATGGAAAGTAAACATATATGTATGTATGTATATTTGTATGTATTAAGTTCAGATTCTGTCTAGGACATTATGTTAGTACTCATGGCTTGTTACTATGTTTTCTGTCTAAGTACACTATGTATTGTACTGATGAACTGTACATTCCAAGCAAATAGCATTCTTGTATAAATTTGATTTGACTTCTTTCCATATTATTATCATAAGTATTTTATTGTAATGACTCTTTCTGTGTTATATATTGCTTATACCTGACAAGTTCTATATCCACCTCAGTGGATCTCTGGAATACTAAATAAATGAATGAATGAATGAATGAATGTGTGTTGCATTCTTGTTGGAAATCAACTGTATCTATTAGGTTATAAGAGTTTTGTAGTGCATTCAGTTGATATTTTCTATTACTATTGATATGATAATTTACATCAATATCACCACAAACTTTAATTTTGCTCTTAGGATTAATTAAGAATTTTAAGATATTGTCTAATATCACAAGAAACTTAGAAAAATCTACTGCTGGCAAACTTTAAATGGTTAACATATGTATGGTAGTATTGTCCAAATGGACTTCCAAAACACGTGCTTCCATATTATAGTCCGAACAATATTTCTTAATATCAACTTGAGTAGAATTAATATTTTCATGAACCCAGTTAAAAGCTCCTCCCTTTATGGAGTTCATTCTACAGTACTGGTTCACAGCTTATAGTTATCAATGCCCATACCAAATAACTGTGCATAATTAAGATGATGTTCAGTAAGGCACAAAACATGTAATAAGTCAGGATATAAGGAAATGTATAATTCATCAGTTTTGTACTTTGAACTCCATATATTTTGATGGAAGATGATCAGAGAGTTGTGTAATTTTTGAGTCACTGAGTTGTTTGGATTGGAATTAACCTTCGTATTCCTAGATTTGAACTCTCTTATATATATCAACATTTATGTCTATGTTGTCCTTAAGTTTCATAATTACATTTCCCACATAAAATCCTCATTTCTGTTATGAGGTGCCTTTCTTTTCTTATTAGATGTTCTAGTTACTGTATCATTCCTACTATTATCTATATTGTCTGAATATATTTTACTTAAAATATTATTGGGATTAACTTGTTCATTTATCCAACTCATAGGAATAATTGTCCTATCATTAACCAAGAAAGGTTTTTTTTCCATGATTCCTTCTAATTGTTTCCTTACCCATATTATTCAAATGTAGATCATGGTTAGTAAAATATTTTCTGTCATGCTCCATTACAAAAGTGTTAGCATGAGTATTTTGCTTCATATATATTTCCAATTTTCTACTAAATATGTGTATTTCCTGATTTACCTTAGACGATGCTACTGAATTGTAGCAATGGAGGGCTGTTGCTATTATTATATATGTATGGGCACTTCTTTTTGCAAACTGAGAAATATGACTCAGCCTTCTATCCATGTTGTTATAACATATATCATTTGATCTGCCTAAGAAGATATGTACATCATTCTTTGATAAATTAGTAATATCTTCTTGAGCTGAACCTTTACATTACAGTTGGGTTTGGTGTATCCTATAACTTCAAAATTGTCCTTCAGTGTAACTTTTACCCTTCCTACTAGACCACATGCATGACTATCACTTGGGATAATTATATTCACTTTTCTGTTCAATTCTCATAAGATTTTTTTTCATCTTCCATTTCAAGAATACGATTCTAGCACGTCCCAAAAATTTAAATTTCCTAATTCTAGACTGAATTTTCTGAGATCTGTTCCTGCTTGTGGTTATGGCATTTATCACTGGAATTTTATCCAGGATTTCATCTGATTGAGTTTGTATCTCTGACAATACATCACATCTGTTAATAGTTCTAATTTTGTGATCACCAGAACATGAAGAACACTTCCTTGCTTTATTAGAATGTTCATCATGAATCACTTTCCATTTGTTTCTTGAGTATTCACAAATAGCTATTACAATCAAACTGGATGAAAGATAATATAATAGTATGGCCACCATCTTGTTAATTTATGAGTATCTTCCACAAAAATATCACCTTAAAAAAATTAAATATTTTCGAAGACCTATTACCTGAGTATGCAACACTAGTGCTGCTACCTCCTCACATGTCGGAACACTGATTGTAGTATTGCTATTCATCACAGAAAAATAAAATGTAGGTGTTTGTCTCTAAGTTACTACAGATCTTTTGGCAAGAGTGTACAGGTACATCCTCATGTCTTCTATTCTGTAGGTTGTAACCATTTGCTTTTGAAACTGTGACAAACCTTTTGACAAGAGTGGAGAGCTCCTGCTCCAGCTCCTCATGGCGGAACAGGGGAAGGGCAGGAACGTTCTCCTGACCAGACACTGCTTCCCGATCACATTCAGCCTCAGACAGCTCCTGCCCATCTGAGAAGCCAGAGGGAGGTTGTAGAGGAACAACCTCCTGACACACTATACTGCCTCTAGTGTTCTGTCTGCAATGAATTCAGTCTGTGCACAAGTCTGCAAAAGCTTGAACTCCCTACTCAGTTAGAACGTGGATGATGAGTCTGGTGTTGGGTATGACCTGATCTTATGTAACTTATCTTATTTTATGACAGAAGTGTTAGGGGGAGCCCATAAAGCTTTCTTACCAATATTAATTTTGTTAAATTTAGATGCAATTTTAGTTAACCATAAGCTCCACAGTTATGAAGTTTAACACACATATAGTTGATCTGCTAAAACATTTGCCCTCCACAAAAAACTAATCATTGTAAGAAGTCATACCCACCCCCACACAAACACACAAAACACACACACACACACACATACTTTAGAGCCTGCAAATTTGAGATCACAATACAACAAAGAAAAACTTTTTAATGAAAATGATTCACATAATGCATCCAATTTCTTTAGGACAATGAGTTGGTGTTTCACTCCTATAGTCACTCATATCCAAAGAGTTCTCTTCAGAATTTCTAATAGAGAGGCAGGTATGGAAATATAAATTTTTGTTAATTCTGGTCATCTTGTATTTTCTTTCTCTGGTCAACACACTATTAAAATATAATAATTGTTGACTAGACAGTATATGTAAAGAGCAGGACAGTCTAGCTACAACACAAAGTGAGCAGCTGCATTCATGTGAGAGTGCTGTCACTTATTGATGTAAGTGCTAAAGTTTTGGACTTTGACCTCAGGTCATTTTCCAATTAACATATGCTTTTATGTGGTATCACACAACCATTGATGGTAACATAATCTCAAAGCAGGTTTTATGTAAATTAATACAAAGATTGGTATAAAAGTAATGTCTCCTAATTTTTTTTTTTTAATCTGGCACCAGGTACATTTCCTTGCCTTACCCACTGGATAGTGACACTGTCCAGCTCCACCAGGTCATAGGTGCTCCAGTCAGTCATGTGCGGTCAACACAGTGGCAATGCAAAATATTGGATATTGTGGTTGTATGTACTGGGCAGACAGGTGACTGAATTTACTATTGTGGAAGGCTCCAGTCTGACAGAGATTCATAAATGTCTTTGAAGCATGTATGGTGAGGATGCCACAGATGTTAGTTCAGTCAGAAGCTGGGTCTGTTGTTTTACGAGCAGCGACACTGGTGACAGACAATGCAGTGACCGACCAGCCATGGTAGAGACTATAGAGACCACAGACAATGATGATACACTGATTCCGGATGATCGCTGTATCACGACAAGTGATCTGTGCACTGCAATAGGCATTGGAAAACTGGCATTTATGGTTATCAACAGAGACCTTGACTACAGTAAGGTCTGTGTAAGGCGGGTGCTGAAAATGCTCATCGTTGAACACAGAACAGCCTCTGTGCAGATATTTTCCAGAGCAGTGAGAAGTATGGAGATGCTTTTCTGTCAAGAATAATTAACTCTGATGAAACTTTGGGTTCATCATTATGATTCACTGACAAAAAGACAATCAATGGAATGGCATCATCTGTCATCACCAGCCAAGAAAAAATTCGATTTGCAGACTTCTGTGGGTTAAGTCATGGCTGGCATCTTCTGGGACAGTGAAGGATTATTGTTAGTGGAATTCTTGGAGGTTGATACCACAATAAATTCAAAGCAATATAGGCAAACATTAAAAAAAGTTAAAACAATTAATGTAAAGGGTTTGGCCGAAGTGGATGAATTAAGTCCTCCTCTTGCATGACAGTGCCAGACCATACACCATTCTACACACAGGAGAGGCAATTGTAACAATGGAGAAAAATGTTCTCCCTCATTGCCCCTATAGTCCAGATTTAGCACCCTCCAACTTCCATCTTTCTGGCCTCCTGGCCTGGAATCTCTGGATGCCATTTTACAGATGACAGTGAGCTGAAAAACAGTACATGTAAAGAGCTCTGATGCATAAGCAAAGTTTTCGCGACCAACATACAGTGTCTCATGCACACGTGAAAAAAGTGTGCTGGAAATAAAAAAGACTTTTTGTAAAAATAATCCCAACTTTGTAAAGGATTTATCCATGATATATGTAAATTTCTTCATAACTGTAATTACAGTTTCTGAGAAAAAAAAATAGAAGCATTACTTTTATACTGCTGCTCATACGTATCTTCAAAACATTACCTCAGTGGGGGCAACTGACTTTGAAACATAAACTTTCATTCAGAAATCTGCCAGATACGCAAGCATTAAAAGAATAAAATTAGTGCTAAAATAACTACACAGAAAATCAGTCAGAATAGAAACAGCACTTAACAGAACACAAGTTCGCTGACAAACAAAATGGTTGGGATGACCTTCACAAAGGATTTCAATAATGCAGTGTATTTATTTCCACTTGAAAACAAACTACTGAGGAGATGCACTAACAGCATAGTGGAAAATATTATATATTAGTTAGGGATACTTAAAAACTAATCTGATTTCCCATTGACAATATTATGCAGACACTGAATATCACCATCATCTGGAATGTGACATGATGCAGTGTGGTAGAAATTAACCAGTATTTCAAGGCAGTACATTCCTCTGAAATATCAGCATATCTCTACCACACTAGATAGCATCACATACTTGAAGATTACTGTCATATACTGTGCTGTGGTAACCTTCAATCTCACATAATGTTTGTGATCTTTTCTTCAAATATTATTGGCCACCACTCTCTCTAAAGAAACATACATTTTTCGTAACATATAAATCTACAGGTATTTTATTTTTTTGACTGGTAACAGAACATTTTGAAATTTGGTTGTATTGTGACAGTTATGCTAATATTGAATTAGTCTGTATAGCATCATGCTTGTGACTATCAGTCTACTCAAATACAACAGGGGGAACACCACTATTAAAATATCATACAATATTAATTACAAAATGGACAAGATTAGTTTGTATGGTAGCACATCCTGTTATTGTTACTTCATCAATCTTGGGAAACTCTGCGAAGCATTTATGGTTATAATATGGTTAAAACAATTAAGAGATTTTAATGTCATGGAAAGAGCTTTTACAAAGTCTGTCTTTAGCCACAAGAACTGAACGACTGTAACAAAATGAGGGAAAATATGAATGTAAATATTCATGATACAGGTGTGCTGCTGAGGTGACAGAGAACTGCAGAATATCTATAACTTTGTATGTACTTAAAGATACAACATTTCAGAAGCTGGGTCTGTATCAAAAACATTGTTTATAACTACTCATAATATGACACAGGCTGTCCAATATATGTCACCTTGAAGATCGGGTACATAAAGACTAATATTTATAAACTGATCCTGGACATCTGGTTTTGCTGGCTCAGCAGGCAATTATAAATGTCTTTCTCTGGATTTTCTTAACTGCAGAAGTTGAACTCTCTTAGTATTACAGCAATACTGAATTCTGTTTATCAGAATAACACTCTTATGAATACTAAAAATTAGTAAAAACACAGCGATTATAATCACTTATCATATGTTCATAATACATGTTAGGAAAGCACAAATTACCAGATTTTGAAAAAACCAAACCATTACATTTGCAAGGCTACAACACAAACACTTTATATTTTGTCCAGAAAGGTAGTGAACTAGGCTCAACTGCTTGCATGCACCTTGGTCAGTCATTCAGATAGACATGCAGACACCACCTTAATGTTATAAGAGTGAAATATTAGGGCATTCATAGGCACTTATTCCACAATTACTGCAGTGTCAAGTGACATAGTATCACCTTCACATGGTGTAATTAATAATTCAATTCTAGTCATTAAGATATTTTGTCTTATAGTCAAAATAAACCTTTCAGGATCACTGCATTCTGCATTACTTTGAAAAGATGAGAAACAACATTTCTGGTTCTCCTTGGATGAAAGCATGGTTGAGAATATCCAGAAGTGATTGAGATTTTTTTTATGCCTTTCCTCAATACTGAAAGAATCTGTTCATCAAAAAATGAAGCAGCACAAAAGAAATGAAATTGTTGTTGCATAAAATAATGTGGAACTAGTTAACATGTGGTGAATCACAAAGAGCTTGAAAAATTAGCAATTTAAGCAAACTCACATTAACAGCATGTGTCAAAAGAGTTTTTGGCTCTGATTAAATATAAAAAATCTAGATGCATATGACAAGACCTCTACAGAGCACTACTGAAATGTTACACATAGAATTAGACATATATCTGGAAATTAAAATTGGCTTTGCAAAGAAAACCACTTAAGCATTTTACAAGTTTAAGCAACTAATTTAGTTTTCTCAATTATACAAAAATTCAAAGACTTTATATCCATTTCCAAAGAATTCTGAATATTAAATTGTTGAAATCTCAGTACCCTGAAATGTTGATTATACAGAGTGGCCAGATTCCACAACTTCAGTGCAGAGCTGAGTCAATCAGAATATGATGTGGATTGCAAGCATGTTAATCCATGATTTCAAGCAATATTCTTGGACAGTGTTACTATACAAGTCTGACCAGTTTATTCATGCAGTACAGTTTTTGCATATTCTTCATGAACTGGCAACAGCAAATAGTTATTTTGAATTTTCTCCACACAGAACAGAATATATTATAATGAGTGATATTTTAATAGAACTATAAGTGTACTGGAAAAAAATCATACCTGCCTGTCATAGACTGAGGAATTACTGAATTAAAAGTAGCTTCTTCATTCATTTTATATCTGTGAGTGACCAGCAGACAGAATCTGAGGATTCTGTTCTTCTGAAATGTGACATTGTGTAATGGGGTAATTGTTTCCCGTATCATGCGACTGGTTGATGTTATTTTGAGTGTGATAGAGATCAAGTGCACCAAACAGTCAAAACAAGGATTCATGAGGCAGCATCTAGGGCTACCAGAGATTCCAGGAAAACAGAGTCCCCAACCATACCACTGGGAAACCCTGAACTTACAAAGCAGAATCTGCTTCCACATAACTTCATTCTACCTTATTTAATGCATCTATACTCTTGTGTTTGACTTTCTTTTGTGTTCTAGGAGTGAGGTATGATACACAGCGGAAGCAGTTTCTATATATAAAAACTTTAAAAGCACTGTTGAGAAAATGTTCAATTTCTGCTTGCCTGATATAATCTAAATGTATAAAACTGACTTACTTTTATTCAGTGCACATTTACAAAAAATCTTACCTATAACCCTTATCCTGCTAATGTGGAGAATATGGTGAGCTCCTAATAATGCCAGCAAATGGCAGATGGGATTTAACTTGGTGTTTAAAGGGTTAAATACCCAAGAGTTCAGATGCAGGTCCATTACAATTTTTTAGCAATTAAATCTTTTCCACAAATTATTTAAGTATAGATATGAAAAGAAGCTACAGAAAATGTTTCCAAAATTAAAATGTGACTGAGCATGCTCACTGTAAAAACATAAGTACTGAGAGGTCAACAAACTCTTTTTGCATGACAGGTTTTAAAAAATGTGTTAATACCATAATATCAAGAATTTTTCAAAATTCTGAGTTTTATGTTCGAGAAAACCAAAGTTAGGAAGTACAGAAGTGCACCAAGATATGTGAATATCCCTGTGTGTATGTAAGTGTGGAGATGTATGTGTGGTACAATAGATGAGATCTGGCCACTATTATTAAATACGACATCACAAACAAGATATACCATTTTAAGACTGTGAATATGATGTCAAATTCCATGCAGAGAGCTATGGCTTTATGCCATCATAGCACCTACTTGCACTACCTGGATGGCGTCCCTCTCCGCGCCATCACACCACTGCGTCGCACCCTGTGGCTCACTTCTGGCGAAGCTTCTGCTGACTCTGTACTGGAATCCAGTTCAAATACTGAATCTGCTGCAAAACATAAACTTACTGGATATCTGTTCCAAATGATATAGTCAAATATTAGGGAAATTCAATGTAAATTCATCCCAGTGTGATTATTACACACTTATTTGGTGCAGTCACATGAACTCACTGTATACATTGTGTTCCATGCAAACATAACCAAACATAACCTGCTATATTTTGGCACTTCACTATTATTGACGTCCCAAGGCAAATCTGTAAAAGGCTTAGGGTATCAAAATCACAGAAGAACAAGCCAAAATCATACAAAAAATTCTCCAACATCTCCCAATGCACCCAACATAATGCAGCATTCATGTTATAAGCTATTTAAGGGCATGCACTGGTATGACTAATGAATCCACAGGTGGGTTCCTGTTGGGCCTGAAACTCCTGTAATCACCCCAGGTGGGTTTCCACTGAACCCTTTATCACTGATAATGACCCTATCTTAGACAAGAATGTAGGTGTTTACAGCAGTGAAAATCAATATTGTGGTTTTTCTGGGTAATGGTAACATAAGTCTCCATAGAAGAGTACAAACATTTTGGAGGAACCTGCCACATATGTGTTAAGAAAGAATTTTCCTCTATAATATAGGTAACAACAATCTTAACTTTGGACTAGTTTCTATAGAACATCTATAGCAGGAATGACAGGAGTAAAGGGCATAATGACACAAGAAAAGTGAAATCTGAAAAGAGATTGTCCAATAAAGGCTAAGTATTTGTGTTATAAACAAGGCCTAACTCATGACAGATGATGATGATGATTTGCATTATGAAAACCTACTTCCATATGTTGTAAAACAATTGCACATTTTGATAGAATACCTGTCCATAATGAAACAGAACATCAACAAACTTTCATTAAGTTCTATTTATGTTATTACTTCTGCTTTGTTCTTCATATAGGATGATAACAACACGAATATTTGTCATGAATGAGTCGTAAACATCAACAGAGATGTCTTTCTGGGAGATCTGAAAATTTCTTCAGATGAAATAAGTTCAAAATCAAGGGCTTTAGAAGATTAAAAGCTCTTTCATAGAATTGGTAGCAGACAGAGCTTGAAAATACCATAACTTCACTTTTTACATGTTATGAAAAATTTTCAGTAACCAAAAGGTAGTACAAAGACAGAAATTAAAACAAGGCCAATTACAGTCTACTAAGCAGTCCACCATAACAAACAAACAAATAATAAGGAAAGTTAAGCATTTCTGAGATATAGTCTGTAAATCATTCAAGCATCTCATCATGCAAAATGTGAAAGAAATTAAGCATGCATCTTCTCTGTGTGTTCCTGATTTTAGTGCCGGTTATTATCACTTCTTTCTCATATTTCTTTCTACATTACATATTTCTTTGCAATATGGTTACTGACCATGGTGTGGCGCCATGTTGGGTCTGTGGTTGGCAGAAGGAAGTCGATACTGGGATGGAATTGCCTTAGGTTCACTCCTCCTTGGACATCCTGCACCACCTGTACTACTATCCGAGTCTGACCGTTCTCTATCCTGTTCATGGTCTGTTCCCATTGAGCAGCTACGTGATCGACCAAAACCTACACCACTACTACTGCTGTGGATTTCTTGATGCTGGTGGTTGTGACCATGTCCGTGATGCCCTGGTGGTGACTTGTTACGGCGGTGATGGCTACTTGAGCTTGATGCCGCAGCCACAGAAACAGGAAGTGTCTGCTGGCTTGAGATGCACGAGATCTCTACAAATCAATGCAGCCATGTGTAATTTTCAGCTTAATTTTCAATTTTTTATTTTTTAGAATATCATTAATTGTGAAAGAAAAAGAGACAGCTGCTATGAAGAGTTATGAAAATGGTACTTAGGGCTAATCCTGTATAATGATGACACTATCAGTATAAGGAGTACTATGTGGAGGAAGACAGTTAATAATATGTATGTCCCAAAATTCAAAAAAAGGTAAAACTGCAAGAAATGTCAATATTTCCCACATTACATGCAAAAATACATACTAAAAAAAGCTGTAATGATTTTCAGGTCCTCATGGTGGATACTGTTCTAGTGATGGGGTCATAGGTTCCTACATCATGACAAATAAAGGGCATGTTCTGACATTTTGGAGGAACATGCTGCCTCCATCTTCAGGGTGACCAAATTTGGTTCAGCATTATTAAAACTACAAAATAAGCACAGAAATTCATACCATACATTGTCTGCATAGCCTTGAACTTGAAGTTGTGGCTGCACATACAAGCAGTGGCTACTCAGTGGCAAATCCTGATTTGGAGGTCATGTCTAGCAACAGGGTACACCATTCTGCTCGACCTGGACTGGATTCTGCCACTGTGCCTACTGGCTGCAGATTCACAGTATTACTACAGACCACACATTTGTTTGGCATTTATTTGTTTTGTGCATCTCAAAAGATGTTTTCATATAAACATTATCTTAGAAGAAAAATACTCTGTATGAATCATATCACTACATATCATATTTATATGACTATAAGATACTGGAAAATTTTCAGGGAAAATGGTAGTATTATTAGTTCAGATACAATTCTCTGGTACCTTTAAAATTTGCTGACACAAACATAATACAAAATGATCTTTCAGTAAAGTTTCACTGTTTCTTTGTTTCCTATCACCACTGCTCAATGGGCACAGAAATGTTATATAGTCAAACTAGTCATTGTATCTCCACCAAGGCATCAGAACACATCAGAGACACCAGACTAGGAAACCATTGAAGCCAAACAAGAAACCAAGCTTGCTCAAACAGTAGCCTGAACATACATTCATACTAACTGCTCCCATATCACCAGGGACACTGGTGAAATACTGAAACATTACCCCCACAAATTCAACTTCAAAAGTGGAAACAAACTGAATAAATTCTATAAAATCTTTTCTGCCAAACTGTCCTCTACACTCTAGGGTCATTTTAATTAGATAGGTACATATTTCACACCATTACAATATTCCCACTGTAAAACATATATATATATATATATCAGGCCATGACATTTCCCCACTGGCTTGCACCATGTTCCGAATACCCAACATTACTTCCACTGTTAAGACCTGTATATCCAGCTGTATCCTCCTCCTTCCTCAGTCACCATAAAAATTGCAACTGCAATGAACACCAAAACTTTGGAATAACTTCAACATGACAAAGCCACACCCAAAAACTTTAAATTATTCTCAATGATGATCCTAATAAACCTTTATTTATAGCTGACCTCTTATTCAGTTGCCAACAATGAAGAAATGTGCAAATCAAGGGTACCTCTTGCTTTCACATGGCCTTCCTGGATTGCATCACATAATTTATTAAACTCATGTTTAACAGAATTCTTAAAATTACTGCAAGTACAAGTGCCAAAAAGTTGCAGTACTGTTACTAATTGAAGGTAATCCCATTTTATAGTCAGCTAAATACAATATCCAATAACTGACAAGGAGGGAAACAACAGATAATAAGGCTTATGTGAACTGCTGTCAGATGTAATGACACACTGAAGAATGGAAGAAATATACAGGGGAGTGTGAGTTAAAAATTTTCAATCTGTATTTCAGACGTAATTGGTACCCTTTCGAAGTAAACTGTATCTGATACAAGACAGAACGTTCATGTCATGCTTAACATGAAGACACATTACTAAAATGCAAATATTACAAAGTTCAGAATGGCTTTTTGTCATAATTCTTATCACTAGCAAATATTCATTACAGAAAATGGCAACTACAAAAAATAATAAAAAATGAACATGTAAATTTCAAGAATATTACAAGAACTATGTCATAATTTTGTAATATCTGTGAATGTTATGACTGTATGACATAAGTTCTATGCTGAATCCTGTCTTAGGTAGCTACAGCTGATTCTATGGGCCCTTTTTAGACAACGCACAGCACAGAATTCTAAACACTGAGACATCACCTATCTGTCTATGATTTTGTAACAGTAGCATGTTCTTTAACTGGAAACAGATAACAAACATGACACTTCAAGCAGTCAGGATTGACACTTTGAGGGAACTTACATTTGGGTTCAGCATGAAGTTCCTTTGTTTGTTGCTCTTAATTCTATTAGGGTGGGTTGATCATTTCAGCTCAAAGCAGAAGCATATGGAAACATATGAAGACCATTCACATAGCAGTTTTGAAAGCAGAATGGGCATAATTATCATACAGGAGAGCAAAAACAGCAAAAGATAACTGGTTGCACATATTTCATTAACCATTTGCCACATCTAATTCTCTTTAATTCAGTAAAATTTAACACTGCCTACTGCATTTAATGCATTAAAGTGTATTATATAGTGAATTTAACAAAATTTGTCTGATACAAATAGGATTCAGTCAATTTCCATACAAGAGAAGCGGATTAACTCGTTGCCAATTTAAAACATTTTAGATAAAAGGTTTATTATAATTCAATGACATTACATCTTCAAAACAAGTTATTTGTGTGAAAGAATATAAAATGTATATTTCAGTACAGCTAATTTAATCAAGAAAGCAGTGGCTTCTTATGCTGGATTTGAATTAGTCGCCCCAGCTTGTACTTCTCTGAAGACTGAAGGCACCGTAAACAATAGAGTAACTGAGAGTAGTTACTGCTTTTATCTCATTCATTGTCATGCACTGATATCAATATTTCATGTAAAATCTGACTGCTACACACTTACAATAGTCACAACACTTTATTAGCACTTTGTTACTCCAACATGTTTCGGCCCTTGAACAGCCATCTTTAGGGAGAATGAATGATACATTTTCACAGCCAGCTCAACAAACTGTATACTAGATGTAAAATGTAAAACATGTTGGAGTAACAAAGTGGTAATACAGTGTTGCGAATAATATAAGCATGTATTAGTTGGTTTTTGTATGTAATAGGTACTGTTTCTTTTTCACCTTTATTTACATGAAGAGTTATACATTTGGAGCATAGCTTTGTATGTTGATAAAACTTGGACACTCCAGAAAACAGATCAGGAATACCTGGAAAGTTTTGAAATGTGGTGCTGGAGAAGGATGGAGAAGATCAGCTGCACCTATCTGTGAAAAATGAAGAGGTATTACATAGGGTCAAGGTGGAGAGGAATAACCTACAAGTAAATAAAAAGACATAAGGCTAGCTGGATTGGGCACATCTTGCACAGGAACTGCCTTCTAATACACATTATTAAAGGATAGTCTGGACCCAGCAATGTGGTATGTACCTTCAACAACTATCGTTGTACCTTTCCTATTATTTCCACTAGTCAGCATCTAATAGTCAATATGTATATAAATGTCATTTTTATTACAGGATTATAATTCATCGTATGTATCAGCTATATACATCACTCCACATACTTCAAACAATTTTAACTTCTGATATTTTTATAGTCAATCATATTTTGATTATTCAACAGTGAGTTGTAACCAGAAATTATATGATTTTTAAAACTGTGGGGTGATTCAGATACATTTTAATTATAATTGTATCTTGCTCTCAAAGAAATCACCCTGAAGATGGCTGCATGAGTGACCAAAACATGTTGGTGACTACAATATATTAAAAGTACATCAACAAATTAAAGCGCACTTGTTGGTCTGTACTGCATTGTATGCATCTAATTAATAAATGTAGTACGGAACATATCAAATTATATTATGCAATTTAACCCAGTCCAGTGCCTGCACCTCAAAAGGATGTATGGAACCTGAATTCTTATATATCATGGGCTATTCTGGTAAATACATATACAGTATGTAAGTGGCAGAACAAGCAGTAGAATGCAATTATCTTACAACACAGCAAAACCATTCATTAAAATGTTATATTAACCAATAAACACAGTTGTGTTTATTGGTTAATACAACACTTTAATGATAAGAAACACACAACATGTCGATGTCACTTAAAAAAAGTGCATTCTGAATGTAACAGCCTAAAACAAAGACTTCTTACTCACCAGTCAAAATGATGCAAGTTATTTCTACACATGCAATTCACCATGGTAACTATGACTCTGGAAATGTTTGAGATACACATTGGTTGATATGGTAGTGTTCATGCACCAAACATCTATCTTTCTGCAAAACTATCTCAGTACCAATTACACCAGCAATGTGATTTGTCCATCATTATTATATATTGTATACTTCTGCTTCACAATAATGGCTATTATGTAGCATTTAAAGCACTATTTAAACCCCATTAGCATCACATTATGAGATAACATTTATTTGTCCAAACTGAATATTCTAGAAGTCTCTTCTTATTATAAGAAACTTGTTATGATGGTTTAGAGTTTCTTCAGTTTAAACAAGAGTATAAATACTCTGTTTACAGTTTACAGAAATAAAGCATTTCAAGCACACTGCGGAAACTTGTCATATACATATGCTTGGCAGGGTTACAAATAAATTCTCAATTCATGCACAAGTCTCAGGTTTATTCAGGTAACTTTAAATACAACAGCTGTATCATAAAAGTCTTTTTTTAGGACATAAATTAAGTCTTAGTTACTATTGGAGAATATTTATACATAATGGTTACAATTATAACATCACTGATTTTCCTTCAACTAACATCCAATATTACTGTGCAGGAACATATTCAGTACCATCTACATGTACTTAGGTTCTTTTCTAAAAAAAAATATTTAATTCTATTTCTTTATACCAAGCAAGCTGAATATCTACTGCCTCTCTATCATGACGTTACATTCATTTATAATCATGTTATCATGTATTTTGTTTTAAGAATATAAATGTATAAATAGGAATATTATCAGTACATTCAGTTTGACTGAGTAAAGTTAAAACTGTTTAAAATCATACTGCAGAAAATTAAAAATTCATAAAGGGTGGGAAATTATGTCACTTGACAGATAATATTTAGGGCTTAGAATTCCAATGGATATATTTTTATTATACAAAACTCTGTGTTTCTGACTTAACTTACAGAAATGAGACCAGAAACCAAAGCATCTCAGATATTTTACAGGCTGCAGAACTTCCATTTCTGAGACACCTTCAGGATACAGACAAGAAAAGTCAGAAGAGTACAGTATTAAGGAAGAGAATGGAAAAAATCTTTAATAAAAGTGCAAATAATAAAAGCACATCAGGCAACAAAGAAAAGCAGAATTCTGAGAAGTACACTGAAAATGAAGTTGGTGCATAATGAATCAGTGGTATGACCAAAACCAGTGTCATAATACTGTATTATGAATGTTGTTGACAAAAAGGAAGTAAAAACAGAGAGAAAGTGAGTGATAAGAAAATAGAGGTAAGTAGCAAGAATTTAATTCAAAATTACAATCTACAGTGCAAAAGCTTCTGATATTAATCAGAATATTCATCACACTGACATGTAAAAAATGTGATATTTAATAAGTATGGGACAGACCACTGAAGTATAAGAGGGAATGACTTTCACTGGTAAAATCCAGAAACAAAAGAACATGTCTTTCAAAGGCAATGACAATTCCTATTAAGACACTTTATAAATACAATTTTTATTCATATTGTTATTTCTAGATAGCCTAACCGGCTTCTGGTTCACTTTGTCTTAACCTAACGCGTGTCTAACACCACACTCCTTTGTCTATCGCCACTATAAACAGTGTCCATATTTTCATCACTGCCACCTGGGTTCTTCATGTACAGTGTCTCCAACTTAACCTCACAAGACATCCAACCACGTTACTTAACATACTCCCACCTTTGAGTCGAATCAGAGACACTTGACTCAAACCCGTAATGGATGTCCTATAGTACCTCACTAATCAAGAAATTGAGGAGGAGGCCTCACTTTTCTTCCACCCTTAGTGAACACTTCTACCACATTGGGCCTCCCCTTCCCCTCTTCTCTGAGAGAGGGCGTCAACTCCTTTTTTGGGTCCACCTTCATGGAAGCTGGTATCACCACAGGTACCCCTTCACGTTGATCTCCAGAGAATAGATCCTTTGTACAGGTCGGAGTAATGTGCCTGATGCCGTCCTTAATCTCACGAGCCGTACCTTACCGTCCCAGCCGGGGATGAGCTCCTCCACCACTGCTAGTGGCCAGTCTCCCCTTTTTATATTATCTGCTCCAATCAGTACAACCTCTCGAGGTAGCAACTCACAGGTTGTCCTCGTAGCAGTCAACCTCAACTGGCCTAAGTACTCTCTCTGGAATCGGTTTCGCAGCCTTTCCTTGATCTCTTGCCTATACTTGCCCCATCTTGTGAGTCTAGATGAAACCACTGCATCACAGTCTGGGAGTCCCACTCCTCTAAGATCTATCAAAAACATACTGGGCGTAAGTGGAGCAAGATCTGCAACATCTTCCGATATGTAGGTCTGCAACATCTTCCGATATGTAGGTCAGGGGTCTAGAGTTGATAACAGCTTTGCAATCACATAAGACAGTTTCTAACTCTTCATAAGTCAGCGAAGCTCTTTCCAACGTTTTCTTAAGCAGTTGCTTGAGGAGCCTGATTAAGCGCTCCCAGCAGCCTCCCCACCATGCAGCGGTCGGTGGATTGAACCTCCAATCGATTCGTTCAATCACACTGGTTTTTAGGATCTTCTCCCAGTCCAATTGACGTAAGGCCCGATCCATACCCAAAACGTTGGTCCCACTGTCACCATACACAATCGCCGGTCGTCCCCTGTGGGCCATGAATCTCCTAAGCATTTGAAGAAAAGACTCAGTAGACAACGATGAAGTTAACTCTAGGTGCACTGCTCTATATACTGCACAGGTGTACAAACACACCCACACCTTGTGTCCGTCTTTCAGGAAGAGAGGGCCTGCCATATCAATGCCTGTTGTTTCAAACACAGCAGCATCTCGTATGTGCGGTTCAGGTAATGCCGATGGCACCGTGGAGATATGTCTAGCACCATGTCTCCTGCACACAACACATTTGTTGAGAATGCTTCGTATGGTTTTTCTACCTTTGAATATCCAGAACCTCTCCCTCAAAAGGCTTAAAAGTCCCTGCACTCCGACATGACACGCTTTTTTATGGGCCTGCAGCATGAGCATCTCCACCACAGGGTGGTGGGAAGGTAAGATCACAGGTATTCCTAAATCTCCTAGGTCCGTTCTGTCTAGGATTTTGGTCCTAATGCGAATGATACCTTCACTGTCTATATAGGGACACAAACGAGAAATCCTCTCATCTTGGGGTCCAGTAAAAGACTGTATCTGTACGAATCTAATTATACACTTTTCAGCAAGCGTGATCTCCTCCCACCAAACAACCTTATCCGAGCCTTGCGTCGCTTCGATCTTGCAACAGCGGGTGACACATCTCAGGACCCTCACAATCTTGTCATAATTACGGGAATAGGCATAGTACCAGTCAGTCGGGCTCTCCTCACACAAAAGGGAGGAAACAATGCCCTTCCTCCTTTCCTGGGCTAACATCTCCTCATCTGGTTGGGGCTCTCCCAAATGCCAGGCTTCAGCAGATTGTTTCAGCCAGGTGGGTCCCTCCCACCACCTGGTCTGCAGCAGTTGAGGAGTGGTACATCCTCTGCTAGGGAGATCCGAAGGATTCATGACCCCGGTACATGGCGCCAAGACTTTTTCGAAGTCAGCTCTCTTATCTCCTGCACTCGGTTCCAGACAAAAACGCCCCAGTGGTCATCTCTCTTGATCCAGGTTATCACTGTTGATGAGTCACTCCAAAACGGTAACTGGATATCCTTTTGCTTGAGCTCCTTTACTATGGATGTTGCTAATCTGGTCCCTATGGTCGTGGCCAACAGTTCTAGCCTTGGAATCGTCACCGCCTTAACTGGAGCCACACGAGTTTTGGCTTGAACCAGCTGCACTTGTACACAGGTGCCGCATTCGTAACATGTGAAAACTGCTGCCGCATAAGCCATCTTACTAACATCACAAAACGTGTGCAAGGAGCAGCTTATTACACGTTCTGACATACCCTTCAACCATCTAGGAATCTTAACTTCTTGCAGCAGGGGAAGATCTTGCATCCAGCGTAGAAAACACTTCCTCACATCGTCCGGAACTTCTTGATCCCATTCGGCCTTCAGTGCCCAACACTGTTGTAACAACAGCTTGGGGCACAACGAAATGGGTCATGTAAACCTGATAGGGTCAAACACCCGCTGCATCACAAGTGCCTTCAAACACTCAACTGCCTTGTTATAATTACTCGCTACGGGGGGGAAAGCTCTCTACTACTTCCCATGCCCTGGTGTTTGGTGAGGTTGCCTGCGGAAGATATTGGAACTTGTCTGCCTCATCAATGTCAGAATCTCTGTCAATCTTCTTGAACTGCTCCCAGAACGTCAGCCAATCTTTGATGTCACCGCCAAATTTTTTAAATTCGATCGTAGGCAACTTGAATTTTCTCTTCGCGATGTTCAACAGAAAGTTGTCACAATCTTCCATTTTAATGGTAGTGTCTAAATGTCTCTGCACTAGTAGATTGAGCCTTTTATACCTATGTGGTTACTCATCTGCACCTTGCATTTCTTTCTCCAACTCATCCTCCCGCATATCTGTTCGGAGCAACAGATCCATAATCTCCTCGTCCAGTTTCTTCTAATCGTCCACCTTCTCTCTCAACAACTCTACATCCGCGAGGATTCTGGAATCTCCCTTTCTATCTGTGTGTTCTCTTGACATAACCTCTTCCAGTGTGCCACACAGACACGCGAATGCTCCCTGCACCACTTTTCGCTTATTCTTTAAAATATTCATAGTTGGTTGCACACTCATTCTTAGACAAAGTTCTGTCACGGTCGCCAAATGTTATTTCTAGATAGCCTAACCGGCTTCTGGTTCACTTGGTCTTAACCTAACGCATGTCTAACACCACACTCCTTTGTCTATTGCCACTATAAACAGCGTCCATATTTTCATCACTGCCACCTGGGTTCTTCATGTACAGTGTCTCCAACTTAACCTCACAGGACATCCAACCACGTTACTTAACACATATTATGACTTCGGAGTGATGAAAGAATTTTTTAATGCAAAGAGTAACATCAGTACAAATATTGTGAAGGGGGAAACACTACAGTCAATTATCCCATTGACTGGATACATTATAAGAAAATTATAACATATTTAATGTAAAAAGTCCTCTTATTAATACTTCAATCAGATGTTCAAAGGTTTTATGATAAAGCTATTATATTTTAAGTTTCCTGAGCATAAATGCAGTCAAGTCAAATGTGTAACTAACTGTTGTGTTGCTACTCTGACTTACCAAGGCTTAGCCCATCTGGAGGGCTCTTAGATGTCCTTGTAACCTTGCAGTCAGTTGGTGTACGTGATGTGCTGCTGGACTTCGCTCGAACTCGTGAATAGTAATCCTTGTTGGACTTGCTGCCACCATATCCTGAAGTACTAGGCCGTGGCTGCCCTGCATAACATTCCTGCTGACTGAATGTCTGGAACTGCATTGAGTAGTCCATTGTCTGAGTGCTGTTGGTGCCACCAGGCAGGCTGAATGTTGCATATGGACAGATCTCGTAGTCCTGACCTGTTTTGGTCATCACATTTTCACAATATCACAAAGAGTTATGATCAGTGTAGAAAATGTTGGTGCTATATGTTGCACATAATTAATACCACCTTTTTTCTCTTTCAAGACAAACTAAATACACTGTACACATACGTATTTCATTTCTGTCTAATGCAATACGTATTATCTAAATCTCATTCCCCAAAAATTACTTTTTTTTTTTTGTTGTGTCTTAATTTGATATTTGTATAAGGTATTACAATGTTAATTGGTAGAATAATGATGAGTCCATTTTTGGTGCAATAACTGAACTGATCACCATTAAAATGCTTGTCTTTTAATCTATATTACTTATTATCTATTGATTTGGAGAGGAGGAAAAACAGCTATGTAGTTCAATGTTGCTTTGTGTTCCACATCTGTAATTCAAATGCTAGCCTCCATATCCTGCCCTGAAACCTAATCACTGTAATGTAAGGTAAGTTTTTGTGAATGCACTCATTAACATTAACATTCATTTCTATATTCTCATTTAATACCTTATATAAAATTTTAAAACCATTTATAACTTGTATTTTATGAAATAGCAATAATCATAATAATAATAATAATGATGGCAAATCACAAAACTGATGTAATACACATGGAAAATAGGGTTTCAAAACACCAGGAAACCAACAACATATTTTCACAAAATTCTGTTCAACTTGTGCACTGTATGACCAATGACAATAAAATGAACAAATGTATTTTTTTTCTGTGGCATTACATTCAAAATCAGGCCTAAGCTGCCTCTTCTGTGTTTGCTAGATCACACACAACTATGATACACACATGAATGGTTGGCCTCCTCTGCACAAGTGACTAGCTTGTTGCAGAGACTGCTAGTTTCACAACACAAAACAAACATAACAGATCAGCATTCATGTCCTCAGCAGGATTTGGATATGCAGTTCCAAAATTGAGAGGCTGCAGACCTAGGCCTTAGCACAGCCACCAGGAGTGGCACAAATGTGTCTTGGTACTCACTAATTGGTTCCAGCAATTCAATTAATTAAATCGAATGCCAAAGAATGGAGTAGAATTTGTGAAAATAATTTGTCCACTGTTTGGTTTCAGAGCCTCTTCCTCTTATTTTTTTCATTCATGTATAAAATCTACCACTTAGAATCATAATGTAACTGCCCATGATTCTACACTCTGTGTCACATGCAATACCATATTCACAACATTAAAGTGTAACAAGCTCTAGCTACTGGTTTTCACTTGAAAAATACTGATGTGCCTTGCACTGATCGTAATTCATACACACAAAAAAAATTGTGAATGTAACAGTACACACTCCCAACACATGACAAGGTGATGGATAGGTATGAGAAGAGGAAATGTTAGGTGATCAGAAATAGAAAACTCTCACATAAGCCACTCTTCACCAATCCACCTATTATACTGTGTAGAAGAGAACAGCTTGGTTTTATTATAAGTAATCTTTAACAAAGAACTCTATTGTTACCCACATTTACAGTTCTTCTAAGTATGGTTCCAGTCTTCCTGATTTTGTAATTCTCATGCTCCTTCACATCTCACTGCACTGACTACTTACATCATCATTCACATGCTGGAAGCATAGCGCACATTTCTAATTTTTTAAGCGATGTTATCAACGCTAACAAACCTTATTAAAGTAGCAGTTATTGCAATGTATGCAGAGTGAGTTCTTCACATCAAAATCAAGAAAAGTTCATATAGAAATACATCTGGAAATTAGTGATTTTTTAGTTTTATGTCAATAGTACATTCAACAATAAATACGTTAACTATGTAACACTTTGTTCACACCTGGCACAATATAGTTTCAGTATACAATCCCAATTTAATTACTGTTGAGTTATTATTGTTTATAAAGTCACAAAATTCCCAACAAATGCTCAAAATGTTTTCTGCCTGAATAAATGCATGCATGGACATGTCTGATCATGGATTGCTGCAACTTTCTGAAGGTACTGGTGTTGTTGTGAATTGACAGGCATAAAAATGTGTTGGTTAAGCACCTCTCCATTTTCAATTGGAGCTGAATACACTAGGGTTTTTAAGTGACCCCACAGATAAAAATCTAAAGGTTTGATGTCAACATGTTGCCGGTCTGTACCACGAAAGGATACATTTTTATATGAACTTTTTTCCTTGTTTTGCCGTAGAAAACTCACTCCTGAAATTTGTCCAAGTATTTTAGACATACTCTGTACAGTATCTGTGTTCAGGAGGTCGTAAGAAGTAGCAAAAGGAACAAAACAAGTGAAGAGGGGAAGTGAAAGTTGTTCCAAAATTTAATTGATATTTCGTATATTATTTTTCATATGATGAGCTACTTTACAGGCTGTCTTAATAGTATTTTGTTATTAGATTCAAATACTCTTAATTTTACTATAATTATTAAGGTTTTTTTATAGCATTGATAACACAATCGAGCAGGTTGGTGTTGTGGCAGTTATCTACATTTGTATTTGGGAGGTGCCCAGTTCAATACCAGAAGGACATCAGTTACCCTGACAGACTTGTTTTCTGTAATTTTTCCCATTCGTTCCAGGTAAATGATGGCAATGTACCACAACGAGGCCATGACCACTTTCTTCCAAATGCTTTCCAATTCATTAGTCATCATTCGCCCTAATATTGAAGCTATGGAGTCTGAGATCTTCACAGTCATAAAATAAACTTAAAAAATGAATAATACAGAGTTAAACTAGTTTGAAATAAGATCTGGTGAAGCAGTAATAAAAATTTTGGATGGAATTTCTTTTGATTAGCCAAACAGCTACTAGCTTCTGGAGAAGAAGCTTCAAATGTTGTGGCTAAGGGCAGAATGCTCCAGCTTTATATTTAGAGAAGTGGCAGGTTCCCACTTCCTGCTTACTATCTTTCTTTTAACTTGTATGGTCTTTCTTTAAAGCATATGGCTAGCCTGATTATGTATACTGGTCTACTTCAGTCCAAATAATTATACATACTAGTATGTAATTGGTATCTTACTCTTTTAAGCAAGAAATTAATATAAATTATATTAAAAAATTTAGTTTGTGACTCGAGACAGCACCCTTCATCTCCATTTCGAGACCAAATGGTTAATGATGCATATGGGAACAATCCATGTTTATTCTAAGAGTCATTTGGAACACATAAATAAACAGCAAGGAAACAACGTGGAACACTTGACTGTTAAATCAGATGTTGCAGGGCTGCTTGTACCTGAAGTGTCACTACCCTTCTGTCCACTGAGTGATGAGTCTCCCTTCCTGGCAGGAGAAGGTGAATATAGCTGCCCTGACTGGCCATGATTCCCCCCTTGCTGGTCATTATTGCGCTGGTTTTCAAGTTCAGCCAGGGATTTCGCCCCATATCCTGGGTCACCTTGTTTATAGCCTGCATAATGCCTGGGTCATGCAAGAAACATTTCCATTTTATTCTGTGTAAAGGAATAATTTTAAGATACAAGAATAAAAAGGATTTAATTTCATTTTATAAGAAATCTCTGTATGAAATACAAAGCTTTTGAAGATACATATCATTTACTTGATATAAACCTACAGTGGACCTATTTAGAAAGACTTAAAAAAGGGGAAAGCACAATGTTTTTACCTCCATTCATATATTATGGAACAGAAATTTAATAACAATGCCCATTAGTCTTTCATAAAATTCATATGACACTGCAGATCAATATGCCACACTTCACAGTAACTGCAAAATTTCTATATGGAGCATTTTCTAGAAGAGAATGTGTGTCATTCTAGTTTTAGTATCAACTACCTGAGCTGTTAATATCTCAACCAGTATGTAGATTAGATGCATGAAGAAGACAATACACGTAATAGCTCATAAATGGCTGATAATGTGGCATTTAAGTGGTCCACTGCTAGGTACAATAGTGGCAGGGGAAAACACTACTGAATGCTGAAGTATTCAGAGCTTTTCTATCTCCCTACAAAATGTAGCATAGAAACAACATCATCACAACAAGATTTGATGTTCTCAGAGCAGTGTCATTAAGGATTCAAAGTACAGTATAAGTCACAAAATTTGGCACTTTCAGGACCATAGGGCTGCCAGACAATATACTTTTCTGAATATTAGAACATTATACCTAAAGGTCATCTTAGTGTACCTAGCAACTATATGGACAGACCTAAGCATCTAGGTAATCTGTAATTTTTCACACTGTTTTGTTTTCCCTGCCACATTTTCTGTTACCTTTTCAACACTATTTACATAACATGGTGTACATACAATCAAAAGATAAAACAACCCAAGAAGACACCAATATTTCATCACTTTAATAGCCTTGTTCACAACACAATTAAATCATTTGATCCTCCGAAATATTACTATACACCTACAAGACTAAAAAGACTTTTCAAGATATTATACCACTGAAAGCCAGCACAAACCCAGGAAGAAAATGGTTGAGAACAGAAATATAATTCCTAATTTCCCAAGAGGTGATGCAGTAGTGAACTTTCAACTAATCATCGGCCATGACCGTTTTGCGACTCACTTATATGGACTGTCAGTCTATCTGTCCCTAATGTGTGTCTTATGCAAAGAAGGTAACTGCATAATGAACAGATCACCTACCAGACAGCATAGTTTTCAACTCTTGGAATAATGATTTACTTGTAAAATTATACTGGGATGATAGAAATCAAATGGAATTCCCCCAGAGTTCCTAAGCATTAAACAGTACGATTCTACTACACCAGAAAAGTGTCACAACCCATAAGACTATGCATCACACATCTTACAGGAACCTATCTAAGGTACCTTCTGTGAATGATGATACACACACAGATGGATGCTGCAATAGTGCAGATAATTCCTGATATGATGGGGATGATGACATTCAGGTGTGCATAAAATGTGGCCTGCTGTTCAGATGTATCTGGTACCAGTTCTGGAAGAACAGTCTCTGAAACAATTTTATTTTCATGTAAGGTAACCATTTAATAAATAGTAGTGCATGTTGCAATTATATTAACTTAACCTTTTAAAACCTAGTGGAAAAGGTGTAGGAATGAGAAACTTTGAGTTTTGCAACACAGTGCATTTATTTCTCAGTGAGAACTGATTACAATATCTCCGTAAATGTCAATAACAAGCTAGTGTTTACAATAGACATGGATTTTGTTCTAAGGTAAGGACTGAATTTTTGTACATAATCTCGATGGACTTCAGTCTTCTAAGCTATGCCATGGCTCAGGCAGTAACCGCCAGCCTCTCACTGCTGACAGCCAGATTCAATCCATGGCTAGTCCTGGTATGATATGTGATGCATAAAGTGGCAATGGGACAGGATTTTCTCCGAGCACTTAAGTTTTCCCCTGTCAGTATGATTCCAACAATGCTCCATACTCATTTTTGTCATAATATTTCTTGAAGCTAGGAAGCCTTCAAACTAATCAATTTTGTTTCAGTCATCAAGAAACACTGCACTGAAAAGAACTTTGACAGTGTTTATTTTCAGCCTTCTAAGACTTAAATTTATTTGTATCCAATTAAATTAATTGCAGTTGTTTATACAGGATAAAATTACTTAAAGTATAATTTGACAATAAATGGAAACCCTCTTTCTAACTTCCATTTTCTTTTCAGTCAAATATGGATTCCCAATATTGTATAAATGTTCCAATAACAAACCATGTTACATTTACATTTTCATGGTTACTGTCCCAATTTATCAGATGCACTGATACCTACCTCCTGTTCTTGTCTTTGTGGCAAATACAAATTCCTGAACACTCGATCCAGCATCACTATGTGCTGCAACACGTACTCTGTACCATGTAGCAGGAATAAGGTCAGGTATCACTAGTTCCTCCTGCTGAATGTTGTTAGAAACTAGTGTCCATGTTTTCTGGCCTCGAGAATGATATTCTGCAATGAAGTACTGGAGTGGACAACCTCCGCTAGGCCATGCCTCCAGGAACAAGGTCACTGATGTTGAATTGATCAGCAGGATATCTTCCTGTGTAGGCTGTCGGGGTGCTGTGGACAATGGAATACTAGAAGTTGCATTTACAAACAAGGACATATTAGACAAAAGATATGCATTGGAATTTATAGGGGTCATCCCACGAAAACCGGAAAAATTATATCAAGTGATTTACAGCAAATCAGACACAGTACAACAAAAATAATCTTCAATATAGTCCACATCACATTCTACACACTCCTCCAACATTCCACTAAGGTGTAAATTCCTCAGGGGACGAAATCTTTTGATTGCTGTACAACCCAGCCCTCATCAGATCTGAAGCGATCTCTTAAGGGCAATATGAGGAACACTCTGGGTGCCAAATCTGGTGAATATGGCAGATGGCATACCACGTCCAAATTTAAATCCTGAATCTCTTTCATGGTATGATGGCCAGTATGAGGTCAAACATTATCACACTGCAGACACACACCAGAAGACAACATAACTTATGTCTTCTTCGAATTGTTTCCTTAAGCTGATTCTGAAGCATATCATTGTACCTTTCACTCTTCAAAAACATGGAGTTATGAGAGGTTGTTTAACATTACAAATTTTATACAATTTTTTCGGTTTTCATTTGAAGAATGTCCCATGAAAAGAAAAAACAAAAAGAGAAAGTATTGGAATATACAATTTGTAAATTTTAACAAAGTATTAGGAAATGCTTATCAGATCTTCAAATCATCATTAGTTTCTAGGCACACAAGAATACATAGTTGCAACATATTTGGCAGGTCAACATTATTTTATAGTAGTGCATTACAAAGAGTCAGAAGAGCTGTTTTGATATAAGTGACAACAGCACAAATTTGTTTCATGAGAACTGTGGAATATGACCTCTCACATCAAAAAAGAAATGCAGAAATTATGAAATAATTATAAAATGCACAGATAACAGATTTTGTAGAACAATGTAGAACAATATGTGTTTACAGGATGAGCTCCAACAAGAATCTAAAAATGATCTTAAAATATAGACCAAAAGGAAAAATAAAAAGTTTGGAAAGAATCTGAAGTGATAAATGTAATCTATTTTGTAACATATGTAACTCATCTCCACACACCTAATACCAGAATGGGTGGTATGGCTGTGGCTGCGGCAGTAGTGGTGATGATTACAATTTGTAAACCACCTAGGAAGTGAGGCAACATTCCTGCAAATCTATGGCACATCAGTCCCATGCATAAAATGAGATACTATAAGTCATTATTTTATCTGACTTCTTTTGTCTGTCAGTTTCGGTTGGCTTGCTTACCATATTAACACAGGCCACTTTAATGCCAGCCCGCATATGTGGTAGAGTAACAACATGTGAAAAATATACTGTTCTAATGAAATAAGAACCTGGTATCAATAATCAATAGATGTGGGCATCAGTCAATGACACAACAATATCTAAAAAATGTTTAATACAGGATGAAGTAAACTACATGTTTCGGCCTAATGTGGCCATCATCAGGTTTACATCCGAAAGTATGCGGTATTGCTTTATAGGATTGGTATGGATATGTCACATTGGTGATATCTCAGCATCTGTGATGTTTATTATATGCTATTTATAGGGGGGGAAGAGGGGGTATCTGTAATGTGCGCTATTCTAGGGGTGCAGCTCTAGTATGTCTGCTTGCTGCTGTCCTGTGTGGGTCTCCAGTTACTGTTTTTCCATATCTGATGTCTATTGCTGGTGGGCTTTT
>Ga0136643_10001654_pt1 | contig 27667 bp, 4 predicted proteins | sample TergutLab28metaG_FD_96883 | JGI IMG/M metagenome (GOLD analysis project Ga0136643, IMG submission 96883) | Labiotermes labralis P1 segment gut microbial communities from Petit-Saut dam, French Guiana - Lab288 P1 (version 3) (version 3) | ecosystem: Host-associated > Arthropoda: Insects >... | reverse complement strand
TTCTTGGTTTTTGTAATATGTGTATTTATTTTTAAGTGCCATTTTGTGTAAGTAGTGATGAAAAGGGTGTAGAAAGTAAAGTGGGGGGGGGAGAAGGAATTTACATTAAGTGACAGCTTAAATGGTTAGGTCTGTCAGTAAGGTTGCTAGGTATACTGAAATACATATTACATATAACATTCTAATATCCATGAAACTGCTGTATCTGGCAACCCATTGGTCCTGGAGGTGCCAGAAACCAGCTTTTACTGTTGTGACTTACAGACAGTGCTTCACAGGCCATGTGTAGATGTGAGCATGATCAACCTTTGAACCAAATTCATATGCCTAATACCAACAGTTCACTGGTTACTGTCATCAAACCAAAAGCTAAAAAAATGTTTACACGAGCACCATGTTGTCATTTTACATTCTACCAAAATATTTCTTCAATTAATGTTCAACATGTTTCCAAGTTCTATTACAACACAAATTTCAATATAAAGTAAGCAAACCCAGTGTTGTGCTTGTCTCATAAACTCATGTGTCTGTCATGTTGTTATTCATGACTGTAGGAAATGAAAAATTATTACATTTGGATGTCCTCCAATAGCACCACGTTGAAACTACAAATCATGGAAAGCAGTCAACTATTTCATAAACTATGGGGGAACACATACATCTTATTGGCATACTTTCTACTGTATGAAGGACAGCAGGCTATGGAAAAAAATATGAAACAACATACTACAAATGTATGGAAGTGATCAACAATTTTTTTCAATTAGGTGAAGTACAAGGGTGGACTAAAACCTGTTACTGCAAATAATGTAATAAAATGGTACTGTACATAAAAAACAGGGATATGCCAGTATTTAACCTTCCTTAAATGTGCACATGTTTTACCAGATTCAGATTAAAAGTAATTATGAACATCTGTGTAACACTACAAAAAGCATTACAATTTTGAAATTTGGCAACTGAATGACAGAGATAAAATAACTCATGGCACTGGCACAAGATCCTTTGTGATAACATCCTACGTTATCAATAAATATAAGTCAACTAATAGAAAATTTCAAAACATAACAAAGAAGGAAGCATAAAACAGAGCATTTAAATATTTACTTGTTTATTTATATGGTTTATTTAATGATGCAGTCAGTAATTCAGAGTAAACAGCATTTTATTTTGGGATGAAGAGTGAATAAACAAATATGACATGTTGTACATGGAGTATCTGCATAGACTGAGGAAGACCATAAAATACCTCAAGTCAGGGTGGTCAAGCTATGGACCATGACTGGAACCTAGTACTGCCTGAACATAAAGAAGCAAAATGACAACTGGGGGCATGTCAAAATATCACTTCAAAAATAACAAGGAATTGAGGGACAGTATTAAAAGAGATGAGTAGGATGTGGATTTGAGTTATAAGGTCCAGGATAAAAGCAAGTGGCAAGTTCTAGCGAACATGGTAATGAGACATGGGTTCCACAAAATGTAGAGAATTCCTGGACTATATGAGGATTAATTAGCTTCTCAAGCGGGATTCTGTTTCATGGACTTAGCTAATTAGTTAAGTTAGAATGATCAAGTTTAATCTATGACAAATATCAGTACCTTCCAATACCAACTGTGCTCCCATCTGGAATACCCACTGCTGTGCGATTGAAGGTAGGTGGTTTAGTGACTAGTTTGGCTCGCATGATGACACGCTGGTTTGGTCCTGTTGGTCCTTCTGTGCCTAATTTGACTGCAACACCCTGTATCAACTGCTGTGCTGGAGCAGCCAAGGGTCCTCCTGTTCCAGAGGGTTGTTGCAGTGGGATATAAAACAAATGTCCTTCACTGTCATCTTCTTCCTCTTCTGCTACATCTGTCTGTGTGGAGCATTCCATGCTTCGTTGCAATTGAGGTTCTGGAGCTACCAGATCTGATACTAATACGTTTTGAGAAGATGCATCAAGACTGGGTTCATTATCTAAGTTGACCTGAACAGCAATAGATGTACTGCTGGTGCATCCAGTTTTTAATGTTGTCATTACTGCATCATTCTGTAGCAAAAGCAATTGCTGCTGCTGTTGTTGTTGTTGCTGTGCTGGTACATAATTTTCAACTTGTACAGGCCTCATGGTTATTGGAAGTGTTGGTATAATTTGTACTATTGCTGTTGACAAAGGCAATGTCTGTAAGGGTTGTCCAACAACAGGCAATGTAAGCCGTTCAGACTGCACTGTCTGTACCACTGATGACTGAACTGTCTGCACCTGGGATGATGGCAATGTCTGCATGGCTGGTGACTGAACATTCTGCACTGTCAATTGGACCGCCGATGGAGGTGGTGTTATTTCATCATCCAGTCTTGCCAAGTCTTCCTCAGATTTTGATGTTGTTGTACTAGATGTTCGACTATCCCTTGCTCTCCGCCTGAATGGTGTACTGACTGGTGGCAACTCTGGTTCAGAGTCAAATGCATAAACACTACTTTCATTCTCTGGAGAGAAGGCATTTGCACTTGGAGTCAAATCTTTGCGTTCCTTCACCTTATGCAGGAATGAACGGCGTTGTTGGAATATAGATTTTTTCTCTCCTCCTCGATCCTGTACAGGGTGCGACTTGATGCTGTGATGTGAAATATCTGTTTCTTGTTTCTTTGCTTCTGAGTTTAGTTTATTAATCTTTTCTTCCATGGTATCTGACTGAACATTATGTGTCCAGCTATCTTCATTACATCTCTGGTGTCTGTCTGTTTTATTGCATGAAGTCCCTGTCATATTTAGTTCCCTTTCAAGATGCTGTAATGCTAAACTTGAACATATGTCCCTCTGTAGTTTTCCAATACCAGTTTCTTCTTTACTAATATTCCTTTGAGTTTCTTTCTCTTTTCTTGTACTCCCAACTTCAATTCTTTGCTGACTAACAGGAATTACACCCACAACAACAGACTCTGGTTCCTTAACTAGTGAAGTGGTGCTATTTCGGTTAGTTCTTGAACACTTCCCTTCATCCATTAATAACAAACTTCCTGCAGAAGAATCAGCACTGACAGGAGCTACATTAGGTGACATGTTCTGTTTGAAACTAACACCAAACTGAGGTGCTACATTTGGTAAGTCAGTCACTTTTTCCTGAAATCCATCTCTTCCAAACAAAGAATTTTTACTGGATTTGTACAAATGTTCGTCATCAATCTCCCTTAAGTACTGTGTTCCTTTTCCTGATTTCAAAACTTCTTCCAAGGAACTGGTCCTGTAATCATTTTCTTTGGTTCCTGTACTAACCATATAATCAGTGGTGCTTGAAGTTTCCCCCTCTTCACTGATGGACTCAATACATTTATCAAACATCAGATTCTTTGAATCCGCTTCATCAATGTAACTTTCATTCAGCCATTTTTCTATCTGTTCATTTGACATGTTCACTTTTGCTTTAACTTTGTCCCTGAAAGTAGGTATTCTGTTTACTGCAACACTTGATTTAGCATGGAATTCCAGTGATTGACTTGAAGGACCATTTTCACTTCTTATATCCACAGCTCTAAAATTTGTACATTTCCCCCTGGTTTTATCATCACTTTTGGATAGAGCTGTTCCTTTCACTGAGGTTACTCCCACTCTGATAATGACTGGCAGATTATTAACCATAGGTGTTTCAGTTTCCACTTTACCAGTTTCATTTTCTTTTCTGTACAGGTGTTTAGCAGAAGAATCTTCACATGATGGTTTTGTCTTACTGCCTTGTTTCAAAACAGTATCACTGATGGGTAATACTGAAGTAGGAGGAAATTTGGATATGGGTTCTTCTTTCTTTGCTGACAGACAGTTGCTCAACAGTAAGCATACTTGTTCCTCGGACAGTTTCCTCAATATGACATCCTGCTCAGAGTCAGTGCTGTCATCCAGAGCATCTTTTGGTGAAGTTTTAATTCCAGCATGTGACATTAAATGACTATGAGTTTCAGCTGACTGGAGAATACTTTCACTCTTTTCAGAAGGAATACTGTCACTGGCTGACATCTGTACATTAGGCAAGTCTCTTTCAGTGTTAAGTACAGTTACACTGTTAGCAACTTGCACAGTCTTATTACTCTCAGAGATGCTACTAACAATACTTCTAGTCTGCTTTCCAGTTTTTATAGTTTGTGATTCAGTTTTGAATTTGAGAAATTTTCTTTTTGTAACAAGTAAAGATTTTGGAGTGCCTGCTTTACTTCTGCATAGGATTTCATTTCTAAACCTATTGCTCATATTTTTCACCTTATTTGATACATTTATCACCTTGCACGGTTCTAATTTTTCTTCTCTGCTAATAATCACATCACCAACTAATTCTTTTGTCTTTGTGATGATATGGCCCTTTGTTAATGGTTCTACATCTGTGACTGATGGAGCACACTTCGCTGAATGACCCAAATTAGTTTCTTCTGCTAAAATATATTCTGACTTCAACCAAGTATTGTGTGTTAAATATCTGTCCTCTCTGACTGACTTTGAAACTTCAACTCCAGGAAAATAGTCTTCATTCTTTATCGATGGCATCTCTACCATCCTTGTACCAGTACCTTCTTTCTTTCTCTGCCGCACCTCCACAGACTTGAGACTATTCTCACCACTTTCAAATAGTGCTTTTTCATTTATGCTACCAAGATCTTCACTTTTTTTTGACAGTACTTCTATATCTGTTACACCAGTATCACCTTCACTCTTTCTTTGTAATACCTGTTTAGTTTTGTTAAACCTATCTTCAGTATTCCTCTGTGGAGCTTCTATACTGTTAGAAATAATTTTTTTATTCCTCATGATTAAGAGTTCTTTGCTATTAGTATTAGTAACAACTTTATTTTTGACAGCTGAAATAGTTTCTTCAATCTCTTCCAATTGCATACCTTCATTTTTGGTACTGACAGCATCTTCAAAGTTCATAGTTTTTATTTCTGTATTGTTACTATTACTATCTTCAAACTTCCTCCCTGATGCAGTTCTCTTCTTATTACTCAAATCATCCTTAGTCTGCAGTTGTATATCTGTAACCTTAACACACACTTCCCCACCCTTTTTCAGTGACACTTGATTTGTTTTGTTACTAAGATCATCTCCACTCTTTTTAATTGACATCTGTTCCTGTTTGGCATTAAAGTCTTCAGAACTTTCCAGCACCATATCTTTCTCCTTACAAGGCAGGTCAACTTCACTCTGTCTTGGTGAACTTTCTTTCTTCTTACCACAAAGTTCATCTTCAACCTCTGTGAGTGATATGTCTTCAATTTTACTCACAAATTCATCACTTCTTCTCAACTGTGTTTCTTTATACCTAGTATTAACACATTCATTAGTCCTTCTTTGTGACACTTCTTCATTCACAGTTTCCTTTGCACTCCTTCCACAAGACACTTCTCTGTTCTTTGGACTAACATCATCATTGCCTGTTGGTGGTATTCCACTTGACTTGGTCATTTCACTTTCCTCAGTCTTTCTGTTTGAAATATCTATATTTTTTGCAATAATATCATTCTTCCCCTGTAGTATATCTTCAGTTTTAGTATTATCATCATCACCATCACCAATAATTTTAAGCAGCTTTTCTTTGTTTTTGCAAGTAATGACATCACTCCTTCTATGTGCCACTTCTCTACCTTTAATAACACCATCTACTTCACTCTTGCTAAGCAACAATTCTGTATTTAATGTATTAGCATAATTATCATTTCTTCTTTTTGATATTTCTTTACTACTAGTTCCAACAAATTCCACTAACTCCACAGCCTTCACTTTAGATGTATCAATATTTGGTTGATGTACCTTCTTTTCATTTCCTTTGTGTACTGAAACCACAGGTCTTTTCAAAACGTGTTCGGCTTTAACAGTCACCGTATTTTCCTTCTTTATATTCTCTGAAGCCAAAAGCAAAGCCTTACCTTCAGTCTTGCTTACCTTTCTATTAACAACTTGAGCCTCTTCTTTACCTGCTTCACTCTCCTGTTCTGGTACAGTGTATTTACCAAGAATCACATCTTTGTTGTGTCTTTTTATAGTTGAATGTTTCAAGGCCAATTTCCCAAGTGGTTCTTCATCAGAGTCACTAAATGTTTCCTCTGAAAGAACCAAATTATTCTCTTGAGATTTGGATAAGTTTCTTTTAATTATTGTAAGAGAGGATGAAGTGGACAAAGATGGCATAGGCTTGCTCTTTCTACTCAGATTCTTGGACGAAGTACCTGCAGGTGGAATTCCAGAATTTGAAGCTGGAAGTATTATATCATCCATGCTTTGCTGGATTGTATCACAGGAACCTTGCACAATTACTTCCTGGGCTGCTTCACGAGAACCTCTTCTCAAACTGCGCCGGGGAACATATGAAGGCCTCAACTTACCACCATCTGATATGACTCCAGTCTCTTTTTCTTCACCAAACTGATTATCCTCACTTTGCAGTCTAGTAGACACTTTCCTTGGCCTCATTTGCTGCTCTACTCCTGTTATATCCCGTTTCTTACTTACCATATTTTCTTTCACAATAACAGATACTTTTTTATTCAGATTCTTTGGCACTTGTGATGGCTTAATTTTATCAACATTCTTTGAAAACTCTGGTTTCCGTAAAGGAAGCCTTCTGTTCCTGATAGACAACCTTTTAGCTTTTACAACTTCAATTTTCTTCTGTTTATCAAGCGTAATGCCAGCTGTCAGTTTTGATTTCTGCGGTACTGTTCCCTTAGCAACCTCTTTCGACTGCTGAACTTCTTTCCTTTCTTTGTAAGCACGCGCCTTAATTTCACTTTCTCTTCGCTCTACAACAAAAACACATATACACAATTGCAAGCCAATAAAGTTAGGGTACATCTAAAGAAAGCCTATCAAATATTATAGTTAAGTAATCATCCATTCTGCTTAAACAACTGGGAGGATGTAAGTCCAAACCTTGGGTGGGAAATCAGTTATCCTACAACTTTCCTAATTTTCCTTGGTCTTGTCACCAGAAGGTATAACAGTAACTTACTTGACCCTCTTAGTATCAAATCGCCAATGTGTCAGCCACTGATGTTCCTACATGTTTTGCCAGCGGCTTATCTGTCGATCACCATGTTTAAGCACATTAGGCGTTCTTGTCCATGAAATTTTAGCAGCAATCACATCACTGAACAGCATGTTTCCTTTACTCCACACACATATCACCATTTCTCTATTTTGACATGTTATTTATATTTAATCAATTTTTAACTACGTAATCTGGGAAGAATGCTTGTTGCTGTTGAGGTATGCAGTGTGAGTCATGGCATAATGGGCTTTAAAATTATAAAATCCTGTGTACACAGTGCCTGACAAATTTTGAAAGTCTATAAATTATGGAAGGGAGAAATACGAAAAGAATTCAATGCAAGCGATCTGTCGAGCAATAGTGCAGATGATAAACAATCATGTGCATGTGATGACAGTAACTTCACACCACCTACATATTCAGATCAAAGAAGCTGCATCATGACCTTGTCCATAACATATGTGTGATGATGATGATGATGGATCAAGCACAGAGCAGTGAGAAAATGAGAGCACAAGTTCACCTGACCCTGAAATATTGTGGAAAGATGGCAAAACTGTAAAAAACTGGAGAAAAGTCTGCTGAGATAATTTTGCAACAATGGTTTCAGCAGTTATATTGCTCACAAAGAAAATGTAGGAAATGACATGAGACCTATGTTCAGGCCAGATTTTACAATAAAACGAATTCAGGCACTTGCCAATGAGTGGCCTCAAGGGGGAGAATCCAGAGATGTCTGGTATTACACCATCCACTGAAGAAAGTGATTAAAAAAACCTAAAAATACTGCTTAGAAAGAAATGGAAAGGCCTGTTGTATGTGCAACAAAAGAGCAAAACATGGTGCTGGCAAACATACAAGATAGAGGCCTGTATGTGCACAGGATGATGGGGCTGCATGGTCATTTCCCAGAGCATAAGTGTGCAAAGTGATACTGTTTTCACAAGGTGTAATATTAAAAAATCACGCAATGCTGGGAAACCTTTTGAAAAGAAATTATAAAATAACTTGTGAGCTTGTTCAGAAGTTAGTGTAGTAGAATCAGTAACACTTAAACTCTCATTTAGAAAATTCAGTATCAGTAAATGTGTCTCAAACAAGAAATTTATATTCTTGTATGTATAAACAGGAAAAAATATTTTTTATGAAAAATTTAACAAGAAAACACCTTTACACACACAAACTACAATCTCTGCTACTGTGTAAGGATTTTTTTCACACCTCTGTGATCAAATTTGGTGTGATTATTTTGTAAATGTTTGTAATTTCAGCAAAAACTGCAAAGTATTTCAGGCGTAACCCACCTGTACTGCCTGGCATGACAAGGGTTAATACTGGCCATGACTGCTTCCTTCTACATCCTTCCCAGTTCACTGTCTGCATTTAAATATCTTCCGCCACTACAGAACAGATGTAATTTCAATGTCCCCAGTAACAAATGTGTAATATAGGAAATGCTACACTACAGCAAACATGTTACATGTTTACCAATTCGTCGTGCATTGGGCAGTTCTGGAAAACTGTCGATGGACAATGAATCTTCATCCGCGTCTGCTTCTGGCGTGACAAGCTTCCTTCCAAGCAGTTCCATATATATAGCTGCAGCTTCCTTTGTTTTACGAGGAGGCCTGGTGTAAAGTCTGTAATGTTATAAGAATACCAGCAATAGCAGTTATGACATAATGCTATCCACAGTGCAAATTTGTATAATTTTAATGCGTGCCAAAGAAACAAGCTCAAGGAAAGGCATCATTGTTGATGGAATGAAAAATGTGCATTACATTAAGGCACAATATTTATCTTAGTAATTAACCAACTTGATGCACAAAATTTTGTTTTACAATAAGTTTTATTTCATGCCTCTGCATGTTTCGAGCACCATGTGCTCCTTATCAGGAGGTCAAAATTATATTATACAGCCTCTGGTTATCATCACACCTATAGGTGTGTATCAACTTGGTTAATTACTAAGATACATATACTGAGATGCACGGTCAGCAAAACATCAAAATTAAGGCACGATGTCTGTCTGCTGTCGAAGAATAAGCAGCATACTGTGTGTCAACCAGAATTATACTAGACGGCCACAACTCAAGAAAACTGGCACTCATGTTTGACAGTTTACATTAATAGGCATTATTATATAATTGGCATTCTCATGGTCAGTCAACACTATATAGGACATAACATACAATATGGATACCTACAACTTCCATTCTGGGCATTTCTCTGACCCACGTGTACTTGCAACTCAAAATGCATTCTGGTCATTAAACATTTATTGGTTAGTATGCAATTAATGTATCACTACTATAACATGCATCTTACAGTTGAACATAATGGACGATTCACAAACCATCACTTACTTATACACTACCTAATAGTATACATTTTAGGCTTTGTACTTAGGCAACCCACATCATTGTGTATGTATATCAGTATTGGACAGGAGTTTAAATGTGTCATGTGTGCAGTGTGTTACACAAGTATGAGTGGTTATGCTCACACTTGTGCACACACCGTTACTTACTGGTAGAATATATGTGTACCTTGCAGGTGTGCAATAAACTGTGTGTGAAAGACAGGTGGGGCTTGACAGCACCCAGAAAATACACGGTATGATTTTTAATTTGGCAGCCTAAAGTCAGTGGTCAGTTGCAAGTACAAGATGTGCACGAGAAATTTCTCAATTCAGCTAATACACAGGACATATTTTGTCATCACACTGCTCATCATAGAACAGACAATGTTACAGCAAATGCTCTATGTCCTCATAATGTTCAGAATGCTTAATTATTCTTCATTACTTCTGGACATCCATAACCACTACAAAAAAGAAAAATATTGTTATGCCTTCATTTTTCAGAACTCAGTCTTTGGACTTTAAGTTACATATATCAACCAGTTTCAGTCTGTGAGTATCTGTTACAATTACGGTTTCTATGAACATTATAAATTCTTGATGTATTGTTGTATTGTGGTTCCATTGTACAAGGATAACTGCAAACTCTCGTCACACGTATTATCTGTTACTCACATATGATTATTTATTATCACACATTTTTGCACAAGCTGTGAATTACTGGCAGAGTATGGGGTGGGATGTGTAGCTGTGCTGTAACCTGGACACAAAATGTGGATGGGACTTATGAGTGCACAGCAAATAACAGGTAGGACTTTCACAATAAACCAATAATTGAATGGCAGTCCTGTGGTATGCAACTCACCTTGTTTCTGTCTGCTCTTTCTCTGGGGGCTGCTGCTGCCGCTGCTGCTGTCGCTGCTGCTGCTGCCGCTGCTGCTGCTGTGACCTAGTTACCATCCTTGGCTTCATCCTTTTAGATACAATTCGTTTTATGACCTTTCTTGCAAATTGTCGACTAGAAGAAGTATTTTCAATAGATTTCACTTTCATTTTCTTTGCCAGTGGCTGGTCATCATCTGATGAGAAGTCTGACACTGAACTTGCAAAAGTTTTAACTGTACTTTTTTCTGAAACATTATGGAAACATTACATTCAGCAGTCTGTTCTAGAGAACTAAAGCTTTTATCCACTTACCAGTAAGCACAATAATATCATGAATTCTGTTGTTGAATAAGCATAATTAAGCACTATGACTGGCTTAAAAATGCATTACAAAGTCTCTGTTCTTCTGGGATATGGTGTTGTATCATTCATGTATTGGTGCCTGACTTTTTGAGAGAGGGTGGTCTTGAAGGTTTGAAAAGTCCAAGGAAAAATTTTAGACTTTTTGACCCTCTGAGATGAGACCACCATGCTGCCTTGAAATATAGGGTACCAATCACCCAGTGATATGAGAAACAACATCCCAGAAGAATGAAGACCTCAAGACTGCAAAAGCCTGAAAATTTGCAGCATCCTATGAAATGAATATAAATTTACATTTTTATTTAAATATAGACAGAGGGAAAAGACAATATTTTACCACCACAGACAGACAAGAGCCCTGGATTCAATATACCAACAAAATCACAAGTTCTTCCTTCATCCAGTGTTTAAAATGACTTCAGTAAATGAAGTTCATTTGACAACTGCATTGTGCTATGCGAGACATAAACATGGAAAGTATTATGAACAGCAATTATTTACCTATTTTCTTTTTCACAACTGACTTGAACCGGGTTTGTTGCGGCTGCTCTGGCTGCTTCAAAACCCTTTCATTCTTTAGGCCGGCTTCACGGCCTGGTGGCAACTGACCGCCGCTACGAAGACCATCCCTCCTGATGGAATTTACTGCTGTCCTATTGTTCATATTCTTCATTATTGCCCTTCTTTGGGTATGCAACCTTTAAAAAATAAAGACATATAGCACTAGAGTAATTTGGCCAATACATTTAGTTTCTTTGGGTAACAATGAACTGCTCAATCAATATTTTTGAGTGACAGGCAATGGATTTAAATACAAAACTCAGGACAACCTTAAATAAAGGAAATTTAATATTAAAACATGAACGAAATTGGACTAAACAAATTTTCTATGTGACTTCACTGTGAATTTCAATATCTCACTGGTCTAGATATTTATTATCTTTCTTGGCAACACTATTCATTCAAAAGTGGCATCTTAACTTTCACAACTTCCTTCTCCTTTTGCACGGTCACATCTGTCTAGAGGCCACAGCCTGAACAGATGTGAATATGTGATGAATTACACACATGTTCCGCTAAACATGAGGCTTAAGAAAATGCAATTACAATATTTCATGGAATGCAGTAAAAAAATTAAAATAATTCAAGACCCAGAATTAACTGGAAATCATACTAGTGGTAGAAAATGCAATATTAGTTTCCAAAAGAAAAGTAAATTTTCATAAATGTGTTGAGTGATAAGTGGACATTTTGGTATGAGGCATGAACATGGAGTTTTCCATTTCATAATGTAAGGAATGATCTAAAGAGCAGAATAACATATATTGGAACATATTACATTGTAGTGGAAATAAGCAAAGAACATCACAATCATGTATCAAGACACTGTGTATTATATCCACTTGATTCTCCAGAACTATATTTGAATACTTCAATTAATTCACACAAACTGATTTTAAATGTATCCATTGTTTTAAAACTGGGGAACATGGCTTATTCAGGGTGTGACTATTCAAGAAAATACAGCCGCTATGCAAGGCCACAAAATACTGTATTAAAAAGCTCCCACTATATATAAAAATTACAAACCAAGACTTTCGTTGCAACCAAAGATTTTTCTGCTTGACATTATTAAACTAATGGCACATAAGATGAAACGATAAGATGAATGACTTCTCTTTATATGACATATTTTTTGCACTGGACTTTTAATGTACCACACACTCCCTCTGCAGTATTCCATAAATCTTACCTTGTCAGCAGGACAGGTTTTTCTGTAGACCTGATTTTCCTTTGCACAATGTTTACACTTCTTACAGCTTTCTTGACTATGTTTCCTCTTGATGTTTTAGTATTTGTACTTGGTGAAACTTCTTCATTATGTGTGGAAGACCGTGTTCGAACCATATTCTTCCCTTTAACTAAAATAAAAATTTTACACCAAATTACAACACTAAGTACCATTATCTGTCTTGGACTTGCTGCTTTACATATTCCAATAAGTCTTCATTCCAAGATTCAGGATGTATTCCTTGTCTCTCCCACCCCAAACACAAGTTCAGCTCATTATAGATACAATATCTAGATTTTATTCTTCCAGTTCTAATCTTGTGACTGCAATTCAGCTCTTGAGAGATACAGTACCTAGATATTTGATGTAGTAGATCTTCTTACAGTGGGCCGGGTAGCTCAGTCGGTATAGCGACTGACTACAGGCTGGATGGTCTGCGATCGAATCCCAGTGGGGACGAGATTTTCTGCCCGTCCAGGCCAACCCTGGGGCCCACCCAGCCCCCTGTAAAATGGGTGCCGGATCTTTCTGGGGGTAAAGTGTGGCTGGGGCGTGCTCCTGATCACTCACCCCCCATCTAGTGCTGCGCTCATGGAAGAGTACAGCTATACCTCTACCAACCCTCTGGGCCACACTGGGCCTGTAATGGGATCACTTTACCTTCTACATCTTCTTGTAATAAAACCAACTAGATGCACTAATTTCTCAATTTTATTTTTGGAATGAAACTCTACATGTTTTGGACAGTTCCTCTGTCCATCATCAGGAGTTTTTCACTGTACACACAGCAATGGCATATGTCATACTGGTTTGCTGACAGCTTGCGAGCAATCTGTCAGCAAACTTGTATGACATATACCTTTGCTGTGTGTACAGTGAAAAAAAACTGATGATGGACAGAGGAACTGTCCGAAACATGTAGAGTTTAATTCCAAAAATAAAATTGATAAATTAGTGCATCTAGTTGGTTTTATTATAAGAATTTATCATGATGCACAGTAACCTGAACATCAAAGCAGTACATCTTCTGTGCAGCAGTTTCATACACATACAGTTCACTACCAGCTAGTTGCACAATGTTTTTGTATTTATCATACACAACTCTACAGGTTTCAGCTATATATCGTGGCCATCTTCAGGGAGTTACAAGTTTGGCTGACGTGCATAAGTATATGGCAAGGTGTCATAGGTAACTGGCAGACTATATACATACATATATAATAATTTAATAAGAATATAATAATGACTCACTATGTAAGTCACCAGTATACAAATAGACAGTCATACTGTCAAAAATGTATTTTGATTGATCTTAAAAACTCACAGGTATTAGACGTATTAAGAGTAATCCTCTGTGTCCAAACATCTGTGGTGCATGCACACTTTCTTCATTTAAACTGGATCAGATAATCCACATTTAGGTACTCCAAGTATGCACTATGAATGAATACGCTTATTACATTATACAAAATGTCACACTTAAAACCAGCCTACTTGCTTGATTTTGCCAAGCACCTGGGCAGGCTTTAAGTGGAATGCTCTATATTCAATATATGTATATAGTCTGCCAGTTACCTATGACAAATTGCCATATATGCTGAACATGTCGACCAAACTGGTAAGTCCCTGAAGATGGCAAGATACATGGTCAAAACATATGGGAGCTTTGTATAATAACTACAAAAACACTCTGCAACTAGTTGGTAATGAAATTTGTGTGTAGAGTAACTAAAGTTTATTTTTACAGTTCTAATCTTGTGACTGCAGTTTAGCCTATTATAGATACAGACACTAAAGTTTATTCTCGCAGTTCCAATCTTGTGACTGCAGTCAATGTGCTGCATAAATGTTTTGTGTTTTGTTTATTAAAGTGCACTGATCAATGCATAACCACTCATTAAGAGGCTAAGTGGGCTGAAATCATGTACAATTTATTCATACAGTATGGAATCAGGAGAGACTAAGAGGATCCAAATCATGATGATCATAATTATTAGAGTCTGAAACAAAGAGGCTCTACCTTTTTGGGCCAACTTTTTGAGGGTACTAGCTCTCTGCTTGGCCAGCCTTTGTTCTTGATACTTTCTTCTCAGAGCTTGAACAGCTGTTGGTGGCTTGCGCTTGCTATCACTTTCAGATCTGTCAAATTTCTTGATAGCACCAGAACTCTACAATCAAGCGACAAAATGACATGTATTTGTTAGGACGCATGTAGTGCATATTATATAAACTTTGCATTCTCATATCGTTATAAAACCAGTAGAGTGAGATTCCCATTGTCTGGGGTACAAGTGATATGAACCCTGATAAAAATTCTAAACCCTGGGATAAAAGAAGTTCAAAAGGAAGCTAGGATAAACCTCCAATCTGGCAACATAAAATTAGGGACTTAAAGGTATAAGTCAGTTTTTATATTGGCAATTATATTATGTGTTTATCATTTGACTGGAACCACAAAGACAGAGAGGGTGTACCCGATCAATTATTTACATAAAAGTTTTGACCGAGAGACTTAAAGTATGATCTGGCAGACGTTACCAGTGCTCTGAAGGAAATGTGCTGCCCACAGAATGTCAATAAATATCTATTAGACTAAAGGTATCACTTTCCAGAGGACAATATCCTTTATAGACCAGCCACAAGAAGCTTAAACCTCCCTTGACACAACCTTTTCATTCATACATGAAAGTATGCTTGCAGTGGAACATGAATGACTCATAGCATGAGAGCAAAGTGATTCAATTTATGATCCCCTTACATAAAACTCACAGGGATGCAGTTACAATTTACCATCAAATATAAACCTTCTGCAATGTACTTTGATTACTCTCCAACAGAGCCAATTATAATGCTAGTTGAACACAGCCTACAATATGTAACATAATTCCTTGAAATTGCAACAGAATGTAAGCATCCTTTTCACAGCAGAAACTTGCTTATTTTATTATGTTCCATTGTAATGGTGCACACATAATCTAATTACCCATGAATCTTTCCATCTGAAAACCTGTTTTCAGTTTCCCAGGAATATCATTCTCATTAGGAAATCAAATCTTCTTGCTTGATACCAAAAAATGGTAAAGCAAACAATAAAATGTAATGTTTTAGCATCGACCAACAGAAGCTGCCACCTCTAAAGCAGTGGTGTGAATGATCAGACTGACATGCAACAGTTCTAAGATGTTTAGCACCATCAGGGCATTTTTCTGCTCTCCAACTATTCCAAACTGATAAAATGTATGCTGATGATAATACAGTCTTTTTACACTGCTAGGCTGTTGTGAATTTCAATCTGTCTGTAATCTAAATTGGTTTGCAGGGTCTATATGGGCACAAGTAACTGAGATGGAAATTTTAACACACAGAATGCTGGTAATACAGGACTGCAGAACACTAAATTATACAAGCACAAAGACTAAAAAACAAAGTCACTCCTAGGACATACCTCCTATCAACCAGATGGAATTATTTGCAAAATGTTTTCAAATTAAATATGTTGTGTCATTCAGTCATTCTGTTGTCTGTCTTATGGGCCCATAGCCTCTCCCAAAGCGAGTTCTCCACACAGTACAATCTAGTGCTTCATTTCCTCCATTTCCAGTGCCCACTTTTCCTTAAGGCCACCCAATAGTTGCTTACATCTTCTTACTCATCTTCCTGTCACTTCTATCTTACCCTCTACCTTTTCTTCAATAACATGTTTTAGAAGGCAGTTTCCTATGCAAGATGTGACCAATCCAGTTAGCTGTCCTTCTTTTTATTGTTTGTAAGCTATTCTTTTCCTCCTTGACTCTTTATAACATTTCTGCATTTCTCACATGATCAGGCCAACTGTTCTTTTCCACCCTTCTCCATCCTTTGAAATGTGGTGCTGGAGAAGGATGTTCTGTCATACATAAAATGAAACTGCACTGAGGGGGGGAGGGAGGATGGTCACCTCTGACCATTCTGTTTACTTACAGACATCCTAAGCTTCAACATGCTGAGGGGAATGGTATAACTTGCCTGAAAATTATGCAAATGTTTTTGGTTTGTACAGTACATGAAGCCAAGCCTTGGTTAATTACCGTGCCTTCTCACTGCCGGAGAAGAGTACTTACTGTTGTTGTTTCCGTAACACTTCTATCTATAGATCTCTGCAGTTTGCTGCTTCCCAGAGATGTTGAAGCAATCCTGCTATTACGGGTGCTTTCCCTGCTGCATTCACCCAAAGATGAACCTTGTTCCTCATCAAGAATCTCTTGCACTGTGGCAACATTGAAGAAATCCAGAGATGGTGGCAGAATTGGAGTTCCTATTACAAGTACAATTACCATCATTAGGAAATTTAACTTCAGCACATATAATACATAGTGGCAAGTTAAATATATACAGTATGAATATTAGTTAAAACTTGAAGTATTAAAATTATTGTCAACAAAAGCGTGTTCAGAATGATCATATAAATTACAATATAATATAAAATAAAATTTGCATTGTAGCACCTACTGCTTTTCTTCAATCTGATTGTATGAATGCAGTCTTGTTAAGTTTGATTATAATGTACAATGTCTAAGTGAACACTTAGATAACATACACTGGGCAATAAAAGATTAACATTCCCACTGAGTTCAAAGGTTACTCTTCACTTTAGCAAAGTATATAGGTCTTGTGGCAATTATGCTGCACTGCTAATTACAAAACATTAAAAATTTAATACATGATGGTTATTACCTACCACGGAAACAGAGAAATGTCAGAAAATCTTCTGTTTTTGGCCTCTTAGTAGGTATAAGTTCTGGTGACAACACTACACCATTGGTTTTCACCTTATCTTTATCTTTAACTGGTGTCAGAGCAGGACTGCTCATGTTGGAAGATCCTTGCGCAAACTTCCGTTGAGCATGGACCTTTGTTCTGAAAAACAACACACTGCTAGTTTTATGTACTTTTTAAAACTTACATGACCCATGGTAGCAAGGGTACTGAACCTCAAATTTTAGGTTTGATCCAAAACTTAGTTTTCCCTCTGAACTGCAATCAGATCTGGTTACAATGCTTAACTTTCACTGGCTAGTAATTTACTTCAATATCTTGGATTCATTTTGTCACATATGTATTCTAGCAGAACATACAAATCAGAGCCAACAGAAACTATTTACAATGGAAACCCAATAAAACTGAACATTTTCAGTTTCAAAAAGCTTCCATTTAACACAGAGAGTTCTAGGTATAAAAAAAAATTATACACCTTGTATTTATTAAAATAAAAGCTATAATTATGCCTCAGACAGTGGCATTTCTGGTGGCAGCATTAGCTGCCTTGCTGCAACTTTACCTACATGACTCTGTGTCCTAAATGACAGTATATTAAAACTCCACTTAAAAAGATTAATATCTGACCACATCTGCAACAAGAGCAGGACAAATCTAGGGAGTGCACGCCTCAGATTGTGCTCATGGATTCTGTACAGAGTAGAAACTGTCCAAGCAGAAGGCTGTCCACTGCCTAAAATACTTCACAAGTGGCAAGTAGCTCTGCAGTATATACTGAACTGAAAGGGTTCAGTTAAAACTAATAAACACTCAATTAGAACAAATGCATAACCACATATCACAGATCCTAACTAAACAAATTAAACTAAACTAAATTAAGCAACCCAACCCAACCAACCAAGCAATTGAAAAACTAACTCCACAAAAGGTACGTCGTCTTCAGAAGCTAACAGTTCAACAGTTAGCCAAGAAATTCCCACTACATTGTAAAATCCAAAGGTGTATTAGTATGTTCAAAACAGCCCACCACTTGTCCCTATCCTGAACCAGATAAATCCAGTCCAAGCCCTTCCATGTTATTTCTTGAATATCCATTTTAATACTGTAATACTATCTGTGCCTAGGCCTTCCCAGTGGTTCTTCCATTAGTCACGGATCTGTCTGTGAAAACGACTGTGTGTCCTGGGTACTGTGACAGCATTTCTGAGAACACAGTGTACCCTCTAAAGACATACGTACGTTACGGAGGTTAGACAGAGGAAGTATTGCAATGTGGTCTATGTCCCAGCAAGGTATTGTAGGGGCCTTAAATAATATGCGAGAGGACAACAATATGAAAACTGTCCAACAGCTCCTTCCCTGTTTGGGTGAGTTTCTTTGGGATTCAGTGCAAAGCACACCTGGAGTGTGACCCAGTGTATTAATCTATCAAGAGAATGATTCATTGGAGCATCAGTTTTGCTGCTGAGCCACAAGATAAAATTGCCAACAAGTGGCGAGCACATATGCCCCTGACTCCACACAGACTTTCAACTCCACATACATGAAATGCACAGGTGGAAAGTTGTAAGCCAGAATTGTGTTTAGGATCAATAATATATAACACTTCCCTGGATGCAGATGTGTATACAGAAGAGTGACACTAAAAACTCACTGAGACATATCAACAGCACTTGAACTAGTCAAAAAAGTCACATCATCCTATATTCCTTTTTGACATCCTTAATTCAGAATGATATGTGAACAAAATTTTGAACAAAATTTTGAGACAACCAAAGAAGGAAACAGCTGTTTATATTTTTTGCAGGAAAATATACCAGCACACACCATACAAAATTCAATTTAGGCACAACTGACTATTTTTAGTGAACAAACAATATGTGATGCACTTTGGCTGTCATGTTCCCTGGATCTGAAAGTCATGATGTGTAGGCAAACTTAAAATGGATACTTTACAGAAATAATCTATGCATTTCAGAGGCTTTACTGATTTGCATGCAGGCTGCAACTGTAGAAAGCATAGGTATACTATGACAAGTCACAAAATTTGCTACAAGTGTGAGATGTGCACCACTACTTTCAGCAGCTACTGTAGTATAAGTACAGTGGGTTTAATCACACTTTTCACCAAGGACAGATCCTCCTATGGGCTCATACAATTGAGATCAATTTTCTTACTTGGGAGAAGCCCAATACTGGCCACCATCAGATTCTACAAACAGGTGGTTAGTAAGATGCAAATAAAGAGCCTGGCCAATCATAATTATAAGGTATAGACTTGATTCCATTGGCTCAATACAGGGTCCAATGGTGGACTTCTGTGACCATGGTAAGGAATCTTTATGTTCTGTGAAAGCAGCAATGCCTTTAACACCTCAACAACTACTGATTTTCAAGAAAGACCCTTGACCATGGTGACAGAAATGTCAATCCATTCAAAGTAACAAGTAAACAAAATATGAGACAATATGAAGATCACTTCCTTCTGCAATGCGACCCATGTAGCCTGCTTAAGTGTACTGACATTTCGGAGGAACCTGCGGCCTTATCACTAAGGTAGATTTATTTTATATTTTTGTATTTATTTTATATATTGCAGTTTTATATGTTTAACCTTTAAATGATTCGGTTGCTCTTTAAATTTTAGCATAAGTTATGAAAAATGGAAAATTTTATGGAAAATAAAACAGAGATTATGCAGCTTGTCTCAAAAATACAACACCTGTCAACAAATTTCCTTCTTTTTTAAATATATAAAATGAATATCTAAGAGGTGATTTTTTACGTGTGTTCATATAGGAAAACAATGTTTGTTTAAAGGCTCCTATTCACTTGGTACCAGGGACACTTTCTGGGGTTATGTAGCTGGGGTGTGAAACTGACCACTCACCTCCATCTAGTGTAAAGGTTAAGAATAAGGGGAGCTATACTCCCATTCCTCCATGCACCTTCATACTGTGGGCAGGGTAAACTTTATATTTACCTTCAACAGTATTCCTCTTTTCATTTTTACCCTAATATTGGCCCTTTTCAGGGCCATAAGATTTTCTGACAAAACAAAGTGGTAAAATTTCAAAACCACTCATGGAAACAGCCAGCTCGTCTGAAGTGACAGTTCACTTCTCCTAGGCTATATAGCATCATATCCCAGAAGACCACAAAGTCTATAGTCAGTGTTTTAGGAATCTCAAATCTCACAAGGGAAGTATATATTTTCTCAATACTGAATTATAATCTATTTTTAAACTGATGTCCTTATAACTGCTAGGTCTTCCTTGTAAAGGTCCCTGTAACACCTTTCTTTATATCAACATGTTCAAAGCCTTCCTGAATAGATACTCCTACTAAGACTTTTCCTGTTCCCCGTTCTCAATGGCTTAGGCAGGGCTTTACTTCCTCTTCCCTGGCTCAGACTGTTAAATTCCTTCCTTTATAACCTGTCTACATCCCATCTTAACTCATTTCTATTCTTAAGAAGGAAACTGAATAATCCTCCCAAATGCTGGTAACATCTTATAACACTATACACTACACCCTTCCACAGTTCAGAGGGCTCCTCAAAAATCCTGGTAACATCATACAATACTACATACTACAACCTACCATAACTCAGAAGGCTTCCCAAAAATGCTGGTAACATCCTATAATACTACACATTATACCATGCCATAGCTCAGAAGGCTGCTCAAAAATGCTGGTAACATCATAAAATATTACATACCACACCATGCCATTGCTCAAGACCATGCCTTAAATTTTCACCACGGTGATAAAAACAAGTCTCAAATATATTTACTGGCTTACTTGTGGTTTCAACTTGGCAGATTTATTTTTCTGAACAATGGTTGCAACATAACTGACATTAATGTAAAGTCATCTCTGGGCATAACTAAGCACCATCTTTATGTAGGCATATGACAGAGTGGAGGTATGGCCCAAACCCTTGACCTCAGCACTAGATGGAGACAAGTCATCAATTTATGCCCTGGCCACTTTATCCTGAGGTAGGAGCCCCACGGAAACTATTGAACAGGAGGATGGATGGGTCCTACAGACAGTGTGGATGGTCTTCTTACCATCACCACTATCAAGATGCTATGCTTACTGGTACTTTGATAACCCTCTAGAACTGTATTTGGGAAGTACATGGTTCAAATCTTCACCATGTTTCTTGCTATCATGACCTGTCTAGCAATGAAATAGTGACAGATCTACATCTTTCCACACTTTCTTTACAATCTGCTCACATCCAGCTTGTCAATCCTATCCTCAAGGAGGAGGCAGTAGATTCTTTCAGAATACTAGTTAACTACTTAAGAGATTACATAGTGTCATAACATGGAAGATTACAGCTTAATTTTTCACAGCAGTGGTAACCTCAAATCTAACATGCAGTTATGGCTTTTCTGGCAATATCCGCTGACAGATTTATTTTCTGATCATTGGGTGTAGAAAATAATATGCCACTTTCAGAACATCAACACTGTATTAAAAATGCCAAGCTTATTTGCATTTAAATAATGCATACATGCAATCAGGAAGTAAATGTTTCTAACCTTGGTCCAGAGCAGGCATTCTTGGCCTGCCAAGCAATGAAACACCAGTAAACACAGACTGCTTCATGAATTAAAAAGACTGTCTACAGACAATGTACATAATACAGGAAAAAAACTGCTGGAAAAAAACATAATACTGTAACACAAACTTTACACCTCTTAGGGCTTCCTTGTATGGATTCCTCTGGGGCATTCCCCTCCTTACGCCTTCTTTTAACATCACTTCGGCTCACCACCATCTCTCCAGGTTGAGGTCTTAGGTCAAATACAGAAGCATACATTCACCAAAGTCCACAGTGTCTCTAGTGCAACAAACATTCAATTGACTATCAATTAATTATACCCAAACACTCCTCTCTCCAATAAATAAAAATTATTACTTACTTTAAATTCAAATACTGTTTGGCTAAAGCAGAAGTAACATATAAATGCCTACAAAGCAAAAATGTTTGTTTAAACATCCATGCAGTTTCTTCCAAACAAAATGCCCTTCCTCAACCTAATACGTGCGACTGCTCTGCAAGTAAGTAGTTTACATTCGTATGCTCTATCACAGCATGTATAAACGTGTTGAAAACAAGAGATATAAAGGGTTTACACTAGTTCTTTACACATTCAGGAAATGCAGTTTTACATTGTACACACTTACCACAAAACCTTACTTTGCTCAAAAAATTAGTTCTAAGAGCTGGCAAATACAGCGTCTACAATTAATAGATAAATAAGTAATGTTTTTGTGTTTCAGCACACTTCGAGTGCTTCCCATTCTTTGTTCAGCACATTACATTCAATGTATATTCGTTATTTACACACAAGCTGTCACACCAGGTGAAGCCATTTTTAGTTCTAAAAACTTTTATATTTTTTGTTCTCACATTTCTGTAACTTTCTTTTTATGAAGTATGCATATTTTTAATTTTAAGTCCACATGACCAAAATTATTCTTCTCCATACCCATCATGGTTCTTCACGAAATGTATGGCAGTAATGAAATAACGAAGCATAATACGTTTTGCATTTCAGATACTGTGTACAGAATTTATGCCTTACATAAAATAACCTTTCTAAATAGCATAAATTACATTCTTTTATTTCATTAAGACACTTCGGAAGAAGCCTGGTCGTATAATGACCTGCACCTAGAAGAGTTCAATCACCTGGACCTTGGTTGCGAAACTAAACCCATTTCATTCCATTGTTTCAGGTAAACAGAACACCTATTTGTTCCAACAATGCACACTTATATTACATCACTTAAACTGTTTTAAGGTGTTCAAGAGACACAAATATATCTGCGAATTATGTCTCCAGACATCACATGGATGATATCCATTTTTGTTATTATTTTTGTGCACGAGTTCCGACTAATGACTACAGATGGCGTTGACTGTTGACCAGTTGACTGTAAATCGCCACGTAAATGGCAAGATAATGAGGTATGTGTAAAAGGTGATCGTAATCTTTTCACGATATCTATATCTGAAATTGAATACGCTACAAACGTTGCACTGCTCCAGTACAGCCTCCCATAATGAGGTTAATACGCTCTCTTACAGTTCGGTGTCTTATTGTATGGGAATGAAATTAACAAATTTGCAAGAACAGCTGGTGAGGGCTTTTCACGGCATATTCGTAAAAATTTACACTTTCCATTTTGGGAATGCAATTTTTTATGAACTTGGATTATTAACTCCTCTGAGTTACACCATCTGTAACTATTCATGATGATGAATGCATATAAATGAAATGAAAATGATTACACGACTCTGTATTAGGGTTGCCAGACGGTTTCAACAAAAATACTGGGCATATTCCATGAAAACTTGGCGAAAGAAGAGTACATAATATACACTTAAACGTATAGCGTTTTCTAAATTTGTTTCCCAGACAGGTCAAATACCGAACCGTTCAATTAAAAACCGGGCACCTGGCAACCCTGTTCTATACATAAGGTCCGTATAATGGATAAGAGATCAACTTTTTTACAGGTCGAAATAAGGAACAAAGCAGTTTTACAGTTACGTATGGCTCCTACACTATACTATGAAAATCTCTGACTCTCACGCACACACACACATCTTTGTGAATCTCATTCTGTCAGACCATAAGATTCAATTTTGCATTGGGTTGTATAATTTATTTTTGTAACATTCCATAAAAACGATTTCTCATGATCAAAGACCACTGTCAATTAGATGGCAACCAAAAAAATACCCACTTTGATCCAGTGCAAATATTATATTTGGTACAAGGCATTAAAATGTAGTTCAGGTGGATTTGTACACTACAGGCAGTTTCAAGATTGCACTCACATCTCTTACAAAAGAATAATATATATGAAAAGGAAACTCTTCACACAAAACTGATAAATCTTGTATTTGAGCCCATCATTCTTCAGGAATGTTATGCAGTGTAGTTTTGTACTTGTTTATTGCCGTTTTGGAACCATGGCAGCAGCATGAATTCATTAATGGAATTTTTTATATCCTACTCCAGCATTTTTCTTAGAGGAGAAAGGTGCCAGTACTCAGATTTCCAGATAGGAAGGGGGTAAGCAAACTTGGAAATGTGTGCAAAAATATTTATGTAATCTTGGACACACTTCATAAGAAAGTGGGCGATTACTTTTCAGTGTGAAAGACTCCACCAGTATGTACGTCTTTGTATTCTTGAAAAACATGTACTCTTTGCTGTCATGCAATTATCACTAGCGTGACAAATGGTACCTCCTACACTTATATGGTCTGGTCCTTTCATGAAGAAAAGCAAGTGTGCTTTGGTCATATTAATTGAACTGACAAAGTATAGTGCCTGGCTATGCACAAATAGTGCATAAGGTCAGGTGCATGTTGCACATTTTCTCATCCAATGACTGACCCATATATGCAGTACCACATTCGATTAAGTATGGGATAAATGACCAAAGTATGTCATGGGAGGGACAGAGAATTTGCAAGGGTGGTGGAAGTAAAAGAGAACAGTTTGCTGATGGATGGTGTGTTTCACAGAATTTCACACAAAAAGTGGCACTACAAAACTAAACACAGCCAATATGTAAAAGATGAGTTATAAGAACATTTATTTTATATCATATGCACCTTACAAAATCTGTACCAAGTATTCAGAATGTAGCAGCTTTAAGTCTGGAAGCCATTAACAATACTGTTATGCAGATCAACTCTTTGGCAGTTACAAATTCTGAAAACTAACATGGCTTGTACTGCGCTGAAACATTTTAAGACTTCCACATTCAGGGTGAGAGTCTGCAATGGGTCAATTGATTTATGGTTTATTGTATGGCACTGCTAATATCTCGGACAATATAGCTTTGAACAGTAGTATTTGTAAGATGAAGGTGACTGGAAAAGATATGGAAGAAGAGACACTACCCCAGCAGTGGCCAGGACTGAATGAGGAAAACCACAAACTTATCAGCTGCAGTAGCTAGATACCCAGCCAAGATGCAAATTACTTATGCTTAAAATTCAAGCCATATGCATTAATCTTAAAAGCCAACTTGTTCACATTGAAGATGCAACAAAAGTCAAAACATAATGAAGGGCAGAGTAATCTAAATATATTGAAATATTCATAAGAAGCATTGTATGGATATACAGCGGGTACTTTCAGGTAATTTAGCAATTACAGTTTGATTTGTGCAAGTTATCTAGTCAATGAACAAGTCTGCAATTTGCCTACTTATGCAAAAAAGTACCTGTGCTCTCTGTACTGCTTTCATGGATGTATTTTCAGGGTCCCTCACAGATATTTCCAAATTTGAATTACTACTCATGACATGCTTATCAGCACAGAATGATTTGTAACATTATTCACAGAACATGTAAGTCATTCCACTGCATCAGTTCAATGTACTGTTCAACAAGAAACAATGTGTCACATGGAAGACATAATTAAAACTTTTGTTAAAGTGGTTCACTTCAGTTTCTTGTGCTTTAAGTAAAAGAAAATACTTGCTAGCTCCATAAAGATGGCCAAGAATTGTGGCCAAAACATGTAAGAGCAATAATTAATAAGCACTAACTTTCTACAACCAGTTGGTAATAAATACTGCAATAAAGACAGTATTTTCAAATGAAGCTGATCAGCATATGGTGGGTTGTTCAGATGTAAGTGTTCATTGGCTTAGTCATGTTTATTTGTACATTGGTTTGTTTTCGCACATATGCATATGTGTGTACAAATTTGACAGGTATATCAAGTCTGAGTGAAATAAATATTTTTTTGGAAGAAGAAAGAAGCACTGTATACAACTAGATGATACGTAATGACTTTCCATGCTAATGGTCTTCACTGACGTGTGAATTCACTGGAATGTTTTACACATGACATTGTGAGATTTAAGAAATGCGACATCATGCTCAGTATCCTGATTGCATATGAACAAAATTCCAAGTATCTCAACATGACTTGAATGGTTGTACTGAATTTTCCTTAAAATTCTAAACAATTGACAGTTTTAAGCTTTACAAGATTTCTCAGGTATCATTACTACAGAAGAAAGATTCTCCCCAAGATTTTCACGTTTAATGCATCTACATGAAATAGTGAAATTTTTAAAATACAGTATTTTGATGCAATACAAATGGAAAATCTGGTAAGTCTGAAATGTTTGACTGGACTGATTTAATCAACAATGAAACATACTAAGTTTTATGGCATGAAAAGTTTGCTTTGTATGTTTCATCCACAGAATGGAAGAAGTCCAAAGACCATTCTCAAAGAATACCAGAACACCTTCATAACTACCATGTACAAAGATTAGGCTAATCCACTGGAAGAGAAAGAATACATAAATCATAATATAATTATTTCATTCTTTCAGATATTACTCTACATCATACGGCAATAAAATATGTACAGAACGGATACATACATCATGAAGTTACCAATTTATATCTAAGAGAATAAAAAGTAACATTCCCAGATAAATTTTAAACTGAAATGAGTCTCATTTGCATGAAAACTATCAGGAGAAACTCCCCACATAAAATTTTATTCAAAACTCTCAGCTATTCAGGAGGAAGAGGGGGAAAAAAAACACTCAGCAGACTCAAATATAAGAATGTAATTTTTAGTCTCAGACTAACATTTTTCTTCACAGCCACAACTGTACGAACAATATGAAAAGAATACAACCATTTCAACTGTTACTATATAGTCTCACATATTTAAAGCTCTTTTAAATAATCCACATGTACATCAATAAATACACTCCAGAACTTACATTTCTTCGTATCTTGTAAATGTATATAGTAAGAAGGCACTTCTGTTTCATTTTGTAAATACTGTCCTACTCGACACATTTTAATGGGTGTACAAGTATGAAAAATCCAGCAGGATATATGGTTTTTAGAGTCTCTGTAAGAAATGATAAGTATGTTGCTGTTGTTCAAGCTTCTGTCCCCCCACAGACTCTTATGGCAACCTAAAGAGATTGGAATCAATGGAATCTCAGGCTGGACTACCAGCATGTTTCCACTAGAACTCTGCTACTGTTCCTGTAGTTTACATCAGGTGCAATTGTGTAGCATGTCTTCCAAGGAATTGACACACCATTCCAACATCCTGGATGGTGACAACTGTATGTTGTTTACTTGTCACAGCTATAAATAAATTTCAAAACTGGATCCTCTCTCAGCAACCAGAAACTTTATGATTAATTTTTTTAAATATTTTTTTAACTGTGCATTGTGATATACCTATGTAAAGGGAACCAACAAAATTCACACTTTTTACATTCATGTTTTAATTTCATTATAGTGTTTTCGACATGTTTCAAACATCCAAATGTTAGTTTTCATTTTATTACCGTGCAATGTGATAACAATATTTATTAAAACCAACTAATTGCACATACTTGTCAAACCATTTAAAACCACATTATTGGATTAAAACGGATTTAAAATATCTCCTACA
>Ga0136643_10001650_pt1 | contig 27689 bp, 14 predicted proteins | sample TergutLab28metaG_FD_96883 | JGI IMG/M metagenome (GOLD analysis project Ga0136643, IMG submission 96883) | Labiotermes labralis P1 segment gut microbial communities from Petit-Saut dam, French Guiana - Lab288 P1 (version 3) (version 3) | ecosystem: Host-associated > Arthropoda: Insects >... | reverse complement strand
TGTGTGGGTGTGTGTGTGTGTGTGTATGTATGGGTTTTGTAGTGTGTGGGTGTGTGTGTGTGTGTGTGTGTATGGGTTTTGTAATGTGTGTGTTTTGGTAATATGTATTCTAGCACTCTTCGGCTACTCTGACTGAGGTTTTTCCGTGCTTTTTCCTCAGTTGTAAGGCAAATGCCAGGGTAAAACTTGCAAAGATGGGGCACAGCCCGCACTTTTGTGTGTAAATGTGTACTGTACTACTGCCACCATGTGTCACAATTGCAGTTGACAAATATATCGTATCATATAATACGGGAAACAACTGAACTCACTGTGTCAACAGTAGTTAAGTGTTATATGGAAACAGTGATGTTGAAATTGTCTAATTTTACTCCTTAATTCACGACTTACCATGCTGCTAGCCAGCTTGTCTCATTGTTGGTAGTAATGCTGGATAGACCACGTTCCAACGTACAGTGCATCTTTCCCCTTCACTTCTCCTCCCATGTGTCACCATGTGCCATCAGGTTCTGAACGGCCTATACTACTCTGTATATACAGCAATTGATATATGTCATGCATTTATGTTGACTGGCAGTTGTCATGATTCATGATCCTGCCAATTGCCAGTCAACATAAATGCATTACATACCAATTGCTGTATGTACATAGTACCTCCTGATCAGGAGCAGCAAGCCTGCTTGAAACATGTAGAGGTTAATTATTGAAATAAATTGAAAGTAAATAGTGCATCCCGTTGGTTCTTATTGTATGGGTATGTATCTTTTCTTTGTTACGCAATGGAGATAGCCACTTTGCTTTATTTCCAAATGAACATAAGGAAGAAAGTCATCAGGAATTAATGTGTTAGGAAGCTGAATGGGACCATGCTGCATGAGCTGTGTATTCTGTTTTGTTCATGAATGGTTATTGTGTAAGTATTGCTCCTTAGAATATACCATAAAAAGAAGGGATGAAAATTTTTGTGGTCCATAGACTGCTGAGATTTGTGGCTTAGTTTATGGAAGTACATAAAGACATGGTTTTACATTACATCTGTTTTATGATATTCATTTTTAAATTATTTGGAATGATTATGTAGGCTTTTGTTGTGTCATTACTACTTAACATCTCGTCCAGTTGCTGAATTAGCCATCTTGATTTTGAGATAGCTGAGTATTCAGACTTTGTAATGGTACAAAGTTAGGTACTGATATAATTTCTCAATTTTATTTGAATACTTCTGAATTTTATTCAATGTGCTGACCTGTTTGAATGTCGGTCACGGCATATACTGCACTGATTAAGATGTGCATGATTTCAGGCTTCACTGCAGTATATTGAGATCTTTACTGTTCTGGAACGTTATACTTTGAGGACTGGCAGTTAGTTACCAACGTTTTGGCACAACTTATCGGTCCCATCAGTCAATCAGTCTTAAGATTGGATTGTCGCCGATGTTTCAGGACAACCTATTGGTCTCATTAGGGTCAAAATGTAGGTAACTAACTGCCATTCCATGCTGCATAAGGGTGCATACAGACAAACAGAGTTGAGTCCAATCCAGTCCAGTCAGACTCTAGAGTCAAGGGGTGTTCACACCGACCAAGTCGAGTCCAGTCAAGTCTTCGCGAGTCCCAGTGGGTTTTTAGTACTCTTTGAACAGTGCACAAGTAAATAACTCTAAAGCGATGAAAAATTTTAACATGCTTGTTTTGCACACGATTATGTGGAGAAAGAGGTGGTGTCCTAAGAGACGGAACATGTGGGTGCACCCAATAAACATAAAGAGACCAGATTTCGAAATATTTAGCCACTTGTATCCGGATCTGCTCTAGGATAAAGAGAAATTCCATTGGTTTTTTTGAATGAATATCAAACAGTTCTACCTTCTGTCACAACTGGTGGGAGAAGAAATACAAAAACAAAACACTAACTATAGGAGAGCGATTACACATGAAGAACGACTTACAATTTTTTTTAGGTACGTCCTATAAAAATCTAGGAGACAAGAAAGGGATTCTCCATATTATTGGAGCTACCCTTTTTCTTAGTTGGTGTCGTAGATAGTAACATTATTTACTCCTATTTACATTTTATTTCTTCAATTTTATATATATATATATATATAGAGAGAGAGAGAGAGAGAGAGAAAGTAGCCTATGTCCTTTTTTGTTCAATTAGAATTGTAACGGATATTTGAAAACAGGATCTTCTCCATTCATTACTGATTTCTTTCAAGGAGTCGAAGTATTGTCTGCCTCTATCAACAGCAGTTAATTTTTGTATTTGTCCTCCTCTTTTAATTCCTGCTGGCTGCTCTTTTTTACTCGACCCTCCTTCCATTTTCTGATCATGAATTATATTTTCTCCTTCCAGTTGTTCAGAATTGTCCATTTCAGTTTCATCTGGATAAGTGAATGAAACTTCAGTTGCAGTTACTGTCTCTGGAATATTTCCACAGTTCTATGCTGCAAGTAGTACTCCAAAGAATTCATGACACCATAAAATTACCATTTCCCTCTCACCATAGCCCCACTTGCTGGTATTTTTTCTTTTGATTTTCTTCTTTCCCTCATATAATTACTTAAGTTGTGTCACTTGTCCTTACATTTCTGGGAGTCTGAAAAATAAAGTCTGTTTCAGGTATCTTGCCAATGGGGAATTACTTGCGTCTTTGGGATACTTTTTTCAAGTTGGAAAGAATACAGTACAGGGCATTGTACGTGAGTCCGGAAAAACCATTTGGAAGGTACTGCAAGCAATATATATAAAACAGTCCATACTTCGGAAATATGGCTGTGAATTGCAGATGAGTTCAACGATATTTGTAAAATGCCTAATTGCATAGGAAGCAGAGACAGGAAACACTGCCGCATCAAATGCCCACCAAACGCAGGATCTTTATACTTTAATTACAAAAGCTTTCACTCAATGAACTTGTTAGGTGTGGCTGATACAAACTGCTGCTTCACACTGATTGATGTAGGAGCCCACGGACGTGAAAATGATAAGTGTTTTTAGTAACTCAAATTTTGAAAGGCGTTTAGTTCTAGTGACTTAAATGTTCCTCCAATTAGAAATATTCCAGGTACAAGCATTAGTATCCCACTGTACTTTGTAAGGGATGAAGCTTTCCCCCTGAAGCCACGAACGTAATCTAAATATAATTAACTTACAGTAAAGAAAATATTTGAAGTAGTACATTCCGTTACTTTTATTGCTTCCTTCCTTCAACCATCCCTTGATTAAAACGACGACGACGATGATGATGATAATAATAATAATAAACTACAAACACATTACACTATCTTTAGTTTGAAGCCAGTTGAAAGTCGGTTGTCACTCTCTACTACGCCAAAAATAACGTATACAAACTTTAAATAGAAGGTTTAATAATAACAAGAACATTATTAATTTTGTTAGCGGTGCTGTTGTTTTTGTTGTTATGAACATCATCACCAATGTAAGACGAGGTTCCGGTATTCACTACGCGAGGCGTCGTAAATTGCCTCGTGGTCCTTAACTAAAAGAATAAGCTTTTCCACGTCCATTTCTTCCTCAAGTTAGCAGCCTTCACACCCGATCACTAGAGTCTGCCTGACGAAGATGGATAATGCGGCATCAAGACCCTTTACTTGGCAAGACTCGTGTGAATCGACTCGACTCTTCTGGTGTGTACGCACTGCCGCGGCTGCCATTGTAAGCCACAGAATCACTACCGCGTCTTTGCGCGTCTGGACTGGATTGGACTCGACTCGACTCTGTTGGTGTGTACGCACCCTAAGCTCTAAGAAATCTGAGGATGTGACTGAGATTTTTTTCGTGGATTCTCAGCAAATGCCGAAATACTGACTTAGGGTAGAAGCCGCATGATTTTTTGCACGTCCCAGTCCGTTGATCTACAGGCAGTCCATATAAGATCTGTGATGGACAAAGTGACATTGCAACTGGTGCTCCCCTCCCCGATTACTTCCGTTATCCTATTGTTATTTCAATGATGCACCTGCTTTAGGTCCAGTGTCTAACAATGCTCCTCTATTAACAATCCGTGTTAATAGCATCCCCACCAAGTATGGTGCTCCATATACTCCGTCGTAATCAGTGCTGATCGAAGATGTTCTTTGTTCCTTGTCTCTCACACTCTTTTTCGTAGTTCACACATACCGACGGCAGTAATAGCTGTTCTGCTAGCATGTGTGAGGCCATGGATCAGAGTGTGATTGTCGCCAGCCTCCCACATCCGTGACTTTGATCTTTTCGCCATACAAGCTTATCCGTGGTGTGAAAGTCTCAATGGTTATGCGGAAGTGTTAGTCGTACCATGATGTGTTCTTGTAATTTGGGTTTGGTGTTAGATGTTGACTACAGAACGTCGAAATGCAGAGAGTATTTGCACAGTATTTTGAGTTAAATTTATTGTTCTTCATGTTTTCTGTAGTTTGGAGGATACGTACCTGACGTTACTCGAAAATGGTAAGTGGGTTAAACTACGAGTAAAATTTTCAGAAGTTTTATGGGGCATGTTTTTGGCTATTTTCGTGTATCTTAAAGAGATACATACTTTTTTCTTTGTGTAAGCCATCCCGCTGTTTTTATTACTAAATAAACACTTATTCAGTCTAACACAGCGCAGGTTTATTTTAATTCAAATTGTTGCCTTTTCATTGTGCTAAATGTTTCGGCCGGTCTGTAGGCTATGCTGAGGCATGTCAGTACAAAAATCTTGTTCTAAGGGGCATCTTGTGTACAGTTACTTTTTTTATATAATAATGTGGCATGGTCTTCAGCTGCTTCGGCACTTTGTGGGTCACAGGGGGATGAACAGCGTAATGCAGCAGAATGATGCTGATGTTTGTTCTTGATCTTGGCAGTAAATTTTGAAGTGTCAGTAACAGGTTGCGTTGATTGTGTCATGTGATTTGAAGTGCAGCAGCAGTGGGAGTCTGTTTTAGACCCTCTGATTGTGTTTGGATGGATGCTTCACCTGGTATGCCATCGTATTGGCTATACTGTTTTATACAAGGAGGGTCTGTCAATGTGATTGCCAAATAAATAATGCGGCTGTGCCATCAACACTGCCACAGCTGTGCCGTGAATGGGCTGCAGTTGTATGTGTTTCATATAAACTTTAGTGGAATATTTAATTTAGTAACATTTAGGATATTTTGTGCTCATGTGTATGTTTTGTATTTTATGATGTGTTCCACATCTTACAGCCTGTCTTCCAAACTTCTGAATCCATGGAATGTTGGTAAATGTATATGCCGATATGCATGTATATAGAAATTTTGTATGTATGTTACTTATATATTTGCAGTGATTGTATTGTTTAATTTTGGTTTTGTTAACTAGTGTACTGGGGTAGTTTTATTGTTCATGCAGTTCATCAGATTGTGGAGGAGAGCTGGTGGACTGATGTGTAGTTAGGTTGGATTAGATCACCAACCAGAGTCGGGTTCATAAGACATTCTAGGATATCAGAGAACAAACCAGATTTGTATGTTGTATTTCAGTAGAGGTTTTCATAACTGATAGTTTATCAGATTGTAGGTTTTAATGAATGTCAAAATTCTGTGTTAAGATAATGGTATAATGAGATATAATGCAGCATAATTTGGTAAATAGGTAGAAATATTTCAGAAGGGTTAGTTGCTGTCATCTTCATTATCTTCTACCCAGAAGTAATAAATAGTTGTATTGTATGTGGGAGTGGGGACTGTCATAATGGATTGCCCAGAGATTGTTGTTGTTAACTTAACAAGTTTTCACAAGTAAATAATTATTAAGAGGGATTTTAGTTTCACATTTAAATCTAATTAGATACTGATGTAGGAATGAATGTATAATAGTGGCATCATGCACTAGTGCATTTATCAAAGTGTAACATACATTTCAGGCGTTACTTGGTACCCAGCTTGTTATTACATTAGCGATGGTAAGCATCATACAGAAGTTTGGTCCACATTATTCTCTAGCAAGATGGTTTCTTTGTTCCACTGGGTAAGCTGCAGTGCTCACTTTTAAATTAATTTTATTACTAGAACACACTATAAATTCTGTTACATTTCTGTATTTTATAACTATACAGTAAGGAATGTTGTGTATCATACACAATACACTTGAGATAGGAGTATATAGTTGCATGGATGGATCTAGAAATTCTCAAAGATCATCTGTAAGATATGTAACAAAAACTTGGAGTGTTGTTCCATTAAATAAAATATACATATACTCCTGTCTCAAGTGTATTGTGTATGACAAGTTGTTAAAACCCCAACAATCATTTTGAATAACCCTGTATTTGTATAATATGAGAGCATGCAGGGAGGTTTTTACATTTTACATGGAATCACATCCTTTTCATTGCTTTATTACATAGGCTTAAATATGACTTGAGATTTATCGTCTTGTAGACTGAAGAGGTATCTGTATCCAACCGATGAAGAGCTTCGAGCTCTAGCAGGAGTTCCTAAAGATAAACCGAAGGGAAGGAGAGGTGGGAAGAATATTGAGAATGGGAAGCCAACTGAAACTTTCCACATTCCAAGGAGTTTGGACATTGAGGTTTGTTTATGAATTCAGTGAAATGTGTGAAGTATGACTTTGGTAAAGGATACTTATTCATACATTTTGCTTGTCAGTTGCCAATATATTTGGAGGTAATAATGAGAATGAATGGTGTAATGTTTGTGTAGTTGGAGACTGCCCAAGTGACTGCTTTAGATGTGGTTCATCTGAAGTTTTATTCTGAATACCAGTGGCTGTTAGACTTTGCAGTGTATTCATCTGTTGTCTACATTTTAACAGAGGTTAGTACTGAATCTTTTTGAATTTAGTTGTATGTTTAGAAGTCAAATTTGATGTCATGTGAGGTCTCCGCTTTTCTGGGTTGTAGTGCTGTGTAACTGGGTAATTAGTGCTTGATGTTTTGAGACCAGTAGGTTGTCACAAAATGTTGGGCACCACCTTGAGACACAATGCCACATTTCAGAAGAGCAAAAGCCTAAAAATTCAATGTAATATTTTTGTCTGACCTCTACAAAATATTTGTGATATTACAGTTACTTCACCATGTGCATACAGTAAAATTTCTTTAATTCTGTTACTAATAATCCAGAAGTCCTGATAGTTTGGTATTTGAGAAAATTTGTCTCAAGACTGAATATGTGTGATTTATGACCAAAAATGTCACTGTCAGTGACTGATTCTGTGAATTTATCTTACATTATCTGGACTTTTATTGAGCCCATTGGGCTATTAGAATGGTTGTAAAATATCTCAAAATGAGTTAACGGTGTACTGCTGGCAAGAGAAAACGTAACTTTAATGACACTTCTAATAATTAGGAGGCTTGACAGTGGCGGAAACCAAAGTTTGTACAACACTAGATTGTCATCTGTTTATGATGTAAAGAAACAGATGGACCTACACAATCATTTCTGACATCAAGTGAAAATGTGCAGGGCCTTCTCAATCAGTAGACATTGAAACAGCCTATGGTTGTGCAATTGGACAAGATGCTGCTTGAGCAGTTTACAGCAAAGCTTCCCAGAAGAAAACCAATGATTGGGCCTGTGATAATTTAAAAATGTAGGTTTTTTGTGGTGAAATGAAAATAAGTGACAGGTTCACACTTTTTGAGAGCTGTCTGCAGAATATGGGTACGGTCTGATAACCCAGAATGTTTGATATATCAGCACCTGTCCAATCCTGTGGGTGCCAGATGAAAGAAATTGTGTATGTTACAGATTGCATGTTTGGAATATCCATGCTTCATCCATTATCCAGATGCTGCTTGACTTACAATCACTCATACTTACAATAATGATACATTCAGTAAACACCATTAGTGGATGATGCAATTCACATGCATACAAGTCACTGTTGTGTCTGGTCCAGTGTCTTGTACTAGAAAAAGCGTTGCAGGAGTTGAAGAAGAAGATGCTGTTTTTAATGTTCTATTTGTTTCATTGGCCACCCCCAATTAATTTAAATCACATGTAAGACAGTGACAGAAATAAAGTACATGTACTGTATAGTATTAAATTATTAACATTTTTGTTTACATTACTTTATTATTTATGTGCTTTTGATGTTCCTGTTTGTCATTTTGAGGAAGAGCAATTGATACCATCAATTATGCATACTGCAATGATGATAATGTTGGCGGAAAGTTAATGTGTATACATAAGGTGTTTCTGACATACGACAGCATCAGCTTATGACCTGGTTGTTAGAATGGAACCTCATTGTGAGTTTGGGATCATTTGTAGTACTTCATTCAGGAACCTTGTCGCAGTTGTGAGTTAAGTCTTCATCTTGGTATGGTATGTATTGGACATTACAGCACCTGTCAAGAGAGATCGGAATATATAGATCAAGCAAATAGAAAGTTACAATATAGAGAAAACTGGGTCTTAAGGAAGATAAAAATGTTTATTCTTTATCAGGTGTTATTAGGCTATTTGATTTGACAAAGAATTCGTGGGTAGGGCATTTAGGTCTCCTCTCTTCCTGAGGTGTTTTAGGCCAATGTGACTCAGGGTCTTGCACTTTGTGGGTTTCTGTGTTTGTTTTTAGACATTTTATAGGAACATGGATGAGGGATTAGCCCAGTACAAGGCTGTGCCTGCAATAACACCACTACAGAAGAAGGGCCTACATCCATATCTTATTTGAACCCCTGATCCCCCCCCCCCCCCTTTTTTTTTTTTTTTTTTTTTTTTTTTTAAGCCTTAGCCGTTGCAGTCATTAGTTGTTGGGCTTATGTAGGGGATAGTAATGTTAAGCTGGATCTTGTTGAAAGATGGAATGAGTTTTGTTTGTGATGGTTTTACAAATTTCTGGATCCTACACATAGAGATGACTGTATCTTATAGGCCTTTAAGGATATTACAGATTCCTCTGTGCAAGATTTTACATTTTTGCACTGGTGGCTATAAAGAAAACTGCCTCCTGGGATGTGGTGCAATATTTTCTGGTAGTGGGGGTCATTGTTTCAGAGGATCCTGCAACGCCCATCTTCAGGGTAGTTGATGATGGCTGCAGCAGGTTCCTGTGAAGTGTCTAAAACATCTGTCAGACTACAGCAGGCATAAAATATCAGTGAGGTTGGGAGATGGTTAAAGACTCTTCACACACATGTGCTGCTGTGCTGGCACACAGGACATTACTCTTTCTGCTTCATGGTTTCAGCACATCATCTGATGTGGGAGACTGGTGTGTTATTTGTGTGTTATTGTTTGCCTGATGACAGCTATTTAATATTAGTTTAGAAAATGTAAGTGAACACTGACATTGTTGTAGAGTGATAGCAGTTACATGAGTCTTGCAGCCTTAATCATTTCTAGGATTTTTGGGGGTGTAGTCAGCATTTTCAAGGTCAGGTTTTTGCTGCCAAGTCTTGCTTCCATACTCTGCCTCTTGTATAATAGCACTCAGGTTGTGAGATATATGGCATGCAGAACACGTGGTATTTTTATCTCATGAGACAGCTGTAATCCGCAGCGGACCACTGGGTTTGTAATAGACAAAGCATCTCCAAGTGAAGTTGCATGTCATTGTTTGTTGTAGGTGTATCATGCCTTCATACCTCCTAAAGATGAAGTGAATCTCAGCATGTTGTGGTGTTTTTTAGTTGTTGGATTTTCAACGTATCCTTTTATAAACTTCCTGTAAAAATTTGAGGAATGACTCGACTCTGCTTATTACTAATTTAAGTACTTGTTCTGTGCTGCATTTGATGTTTCTGTGATTATTGTTACAATATCAGAATAGCAATAATTTGTTAATGCATGTGGCGGATTTTTATCCATTTCGTACATTACTGTGAACTAAAACAATGGTTTTATATACCTTTGTTATTGGAAACATCTGGCCTAGAAATTACATTACATGGTAGTTTCATGAGTTGAAAGACACTAGACTCATATGACTTATAATTAAATATCTACAGTGTAAAGTGAAATTACATTTAGAATATATTTGCAGTTTTCTTGTATTCCTTAACATATTTCCTCAGCAAGCTACTTCTGTCACTGACATATCAGTATTTTCAGAGTCAGGAATCGGTAGGTGAGCGGTCAACTGTTATTGTAACAGCATTTGCTTACTTGCTAATTGCCATGATGGTCCTCATAGTTGATGAGAATACATTGGAGCTGGGGTTGAATAGAGCTTACACAAGCTTCAATCAGAGTGCAGCTGCATTTTTAGAAACACAGGGTCTTGATTCATCGTAAGTATTGAGTTTTTTAATAAGTGATTTCTTGTAGAAAGTGTATAGGTATAAAGAAATAAATAACATACCAGAAGTTTTATACTGATTTCAGGGGTCCTGCATCAAAACTAGTGTTGAAATTCTTCCTAGCTCTTTGGTGTGCCCTTCTAGGGGCACTCTTCACCTTTCCTGGTCTACGTATGGCAAAAATGCATTGGGATACACTCAGGTACTAGAATTGCACAAAATAAATATAAGCATTGCTGTCTTGTACCACATATTTGAGAAAATATACTGTGTGGAGGAAATGCAACATGCAGAAGATGGGATTGAGTCCATTCTGTTAAAGTGCTAAACACTGACCTAATATTCCTTATGTATACAGTCCGTTCTGTTGAGGTTACCTGATAGAAGTTATAAGTACTAGATGTGCATTTAACTTCTGTCATTTGGCTACATTAACTTTTTGCAGCCTACTATATTTGGAAATTTGTAACACTGTACATAGATATCCAGTGGAATCAGCCAGGTAGCTAGTAAGAAAACCAAGTAGGGACCTTCCATGTCTGCCATAGAAATAACTGATTTTTCTCTCTTTGAAACTTCCTTATTTTCATTGTTGTGCAGGTACTGCAGTGAAAACAGGCTACAGAGGTTTCTTCTTAATATAAGCTTTGCATCTCCATTTCTGCTGGTTCTGCTGTGGGTTAAGCCGGTGAGCAGGGATTACCTGACTGACAGGATCTTCCATGGTATGGCAGCTCCACTGATGACTGAGCATGCATTTGAGACAATGAGACTACTCCTGATTGTTGCAGCAATTCTCTTACGTCTTGCTGTTATGCCAACATACCTGCAGGCGTACCTCAATATGGCATACCATAGGATAGAGGAACAGAAGAAAGAGGCTGGCAGAATAACTAACACGGAGCTGCAAAAGAAGGTTTGTGTTTCCAGAGACCAGAAATTTGTTGTCAGCCATTCGCCAACATGTTCATTTTTGGTTTTGAGCTCTGTTGTAGGCCCGTGACCATATTATAGTTATGCAGTGGTGCATTTTGCTGATTTATTTATCACTGGACCTCCTGTTAATAGAGAGGAGAGTTTGATCCATTGGGGTGTGTGTAATAAGCACACATTTTTCACTGCACTACTGAAGTGTCTGGAAACATCTTTGTTTTTATACTGCTGTAAGCCTCTACATAGCATTTGTATTGTTTGTACATAAATCTCATGGCAGTTTCATTATATATCTACAAACAAAAGTGGTAATACTTATATATTTTAGTTGCCTTTATTTATTATATTTTGTAGTTTAAATGAAAATCGGGGAATTATGATTTTTTGGTTATATCAGTAGTAAATATAAAGTGGCAGAAATTTGTTATAATTGCAATCTGGCAGTAGTTTTTTTTTTCTCTCCAACAGATATCAGCTGTTTTCTATTACCTGTGTGTGGTGGCACTACAGTATGTGGCTCCACTTATTATGTGCCTTTACCTTACATTCATGTATAAAAGCCTAGGTGAGTAACATGCCTGTTAACTGGATCCCAAGATCTTGCTTTACTATTTAATGTACAGTTCTATATTACATATTTACTCGGATGGTTTTGTTAATTAGGAGTATGACTGAAAAAAATGTGTTTGTAATAACACTGCTGTGTGAACCTCAAATGTTGCAGGAGTATGGCTGTTTTAAAGTTCAACATCACATTGTATTTCAACTGGTAATTATGCAGTGACTGTCATTGCATTGTTTCTGGAGTATGGCTCTTCAAATATTGCAGTAGATAAAAAAAAAAACCCTAGCCCTTTTGTTACCAGCCATATAGTATTGATCATTTTCAGCCTTTATATTGAAATTGAATTGGTATTTTAATTGCTTATTTTTTAGGCAGCTACAGTTGGTCTGGTTTATTCTTCAGTCCCACAACAGATGAATGCTCTGCATTGCCAGCTCAGTTTGTGCCATTACCCAGTCTTACAGGTGAAGAGTCAATACGAGAGTCTGCTCAGCAGTTCACACTTGCCCTTGACTCCCTTAAACAGGTGTGTGCCCATTTATGGGATTAATTCTTCTTCTTTGTTCAATTCTTACTGGAATTATATATTTCTGCTGTATTGACTTGAAGAAGTAAGATCTTTTTTAATTTTCTCAAAATGATTGTGATTGACAGTATGATAGTGTGCCATGCCACATTTTATACCTACAACAAAATAATGCTATCTGTTATGCAGTTTGTACATACAGACTGGTCAGATACTCACACAAGTACAACAAAAGTTATGTGAAGTTGGTTGTTAACAGGATGCTGTCATTTAAAATGACATCTGTTTAAACTGGGGCTGGTAAACAGTCCCAAATGTGGTAGATGCAAACAGGGACCTGCAAAAGCCTCACATGTTCTTTGTGACTTGAGGTTTTGGCCACATTAAGCCTCAGGCACCTGGGTCAATGTTTTATGAAGCCAGATGACTCTGAGAACCTGTCTAGTAGTGGGGCTGCTAATTTCTGGAATGTAAGGGCTGCACAAAAGATCATTTATGGTCAAAGTGCATGGGTCACTGCACTGTCTGCCCTTCTATTCTATTCTATTCTGTTGTATTCTTTTCTTTTCTATTATATTGTGTGCAGTGTGAAATTTAGTGTATATATTATATAGCTTCATAAGCCAAGGCTTTGATAGCATTAATGTTCTTTCTAGTTTGCAATTTAATAATTCAGTTTCCCTCATATTGAGCTGTGGCAACTTATCACATAACCACTTTGATAAATTTTGTATGCATTGCTTTTGAAAAGAAGGAGAAGTGAGAAGTGTTTTCTTTAATGATGCTGTCCATTGTTAAGGTTATAATGTTGATGACGGATGAACAAAGTATGACCATTGAGCATTAGTGGAATCATACTTATGGGAAAACTGAAGTGGATGAAAAAGTGTCCCATTTCCATTTTTCGCACTGAATATTTCATGTACCAATTAGCTTCTTAAGAAGGACTCTGCTCCATGGAGTATGTAAATAATTAGGAATATTTCATGTGAATTGTGCTGGGATTGAACTTGGACCTCCAGTAGATAGGCCAGCAGATACCTTCCTGAGTCATGGCACAGCCTCACTTGTTAAAATTGTATTACAATCAACACCACTGCCATGACAAACTATATCAGTTAACCTCTGATCTATAAACAAGAAAATTTAATACAAGCATCTAAAATGCAAAATTAAAACCTGTGGGTAGCCACCAGGAAATCCTTGTCATATGAGTTTGATCTTCCCATATTCACTTTAGCCTAAGTTCTCTGGACAAGCTACATTCTTCAGATAACCCTGTTATACTAAATTTGGAAGGGCCAAGATCGTCCATGGGAAAATCATCCCCTACTTTTATGAACAGAGAATACTAGAGAACAACATGAATTTTAACTAAGACTTTCAGCTTCCATAAGGATTATGTAGCTCCCTGAAATCTTATATTTAAAAAAAAAAAACTATAGTTACATAACAGTCCATTGTTTATGACAAAGAATTTAGCAATAACATAACTAATATATTTATGGCTGGTAAAGAACAGAACTTTGTGAATAATACAAGTGTAAATATGATATTTCAGTTGTCTTTTTGACATATTTGAAAGTTATTATATAGATTTTTCTGTGGGATCAGACATATTTCTATGCACTTGTAGTGGCCATATTGTGCTACCCGTCAGTAAGGTGTTGACTATGGCAGGTGTCTAGTTCTTGCTGCATAAATTCTGAAAAAAATGAATGCATGGTATTTGAATAAATGTGACATTTTATTAACTTATGTGGGAATTTTTAAGGACAGGTAGGAAGTAATGGGCTTGTAAAAGTATTTAAGAGGGTGCAGTTGTAGATCATGTCATGTTTGTTGCAGGTTTTCACAACTGATGTGTTCAGGGGTCTCTTTGGCTTTGCAACATGGTGGTGCTGTTTTGCACTGTTTTCTACTTCCTCACTGGGGATGGTGTATCAGTCCTACTTCAGTCATTTTTAGTCTAGTCATAATGATACGAAAGGTTTGTTTTATGATTTCCCGTATATGTATCTTATTTATTCAGTTACTCTGTAGTGTAAAGTGTTAATTTATCTTGAATGAATTTTATTGTGGTGCAGTTGCATCTTACTGCCAAGCCTAGTTACTTTAGTTCACTAAGTGAGTGCTGCAGCTCTCGGTATGTATTCTGTTGTTGATCTGTATATACAGAACACTACTGGCAGTTGTAAAAAGTTTTAAAAATTGTAACAGAAATTCATATTTCAAAGCTTTGTTGCAGTATTTGGTTAAAAATACCACGTCCCATTCTTTTACCTATCTTTGTTGGATCTTGTGATAGCTTATGGCATTGGATATCTCTGGAAAGAAAGTTTACACCAGGCATTGTAGTTTCAATGTTGCAATAGTGGGTGGAGCTAGTGGTGTTAGGAGGAGACTACAGAGGTGCAAAGGGGGGAGGTCGGCCTGCAGTTTGGTGCATGGGGCAGGGTTACCAGTCAGCATTTCCGATGATGTGGACAAACATGGTGAAGGGGTCTGCATAGTGTGCGTGGCACAAACCACCAAATACTCGGTGAGGCAGAAGATGTAATGTGTCTTACTGTTGTACGGGCTGAGGTGAACCTTCATGTGGTTCTTCATCACTGGGATGAATGTAGGCCCTCCAGCAGTTGCTGATGATAGTGGTGCCGGGTAGGATCCGCGTCTTAAGGATGGCGAGCAGTGTCCCGGCAGAGCAGTCTGTGACATACAAGTGCAAGGAAGGTCCTGCCTGATTCCTGCTCGACACCCCCATACATCCATATAGTGGTTTGCAGCCTGCTGCAGTTATACTCTGTCCTGCCGAAACAACTCTCATCTATTTTGACCTTTCTAGAACCTCCCAGTTGTGACTGTATGATGGTCAGCTGTGAGTTCTAGGTGTGTGCTGTGAGCAGGAATGCGGCTTACAATGTAGTATGACAGTAGCATGATGTTGAGTAAGGTGAGTTGGCCCTTAGCAAACCGAAGTGAATAGTGAGTGCTGTGCCATGCGTTTTACCGTCAACTGTCGATAACCTTACGACAGGCCCAGACATAACTGTTGCTGCTTGAGGGTCTGGCATACCACTGCATTTTGCCCTAATGGGATGGGCACTGCATCTCAGTAGGCAGGAGACGAACGTCTTTGAGGAACTAGATGGTGGGTTTCAGAGATGAGAAGAAATACAGCAAAAAGGCTAATGTGATGACATCATTGCAGTCATTTTGAGACGCCCTGAAAGGTAGCAGTGGGACATGCGGCATCTGTGTGAGACATCTCTGATGCGAATAATTTCATTTGTGTTAATGAACATAGCCACCTAGAGAAACTGGCGAAACACATGACACGTATAAGGAATCGCGCACGGATATTCCGAAGACGAAGAACCATTACAAACATGAGAAGAGTGGGTGGGGAGGGGTGTGAGAAGTGTGTCTCACTTTGAACGAGAAAATAAACAATACCAGAGAGCTAGCCTAAACCATAACCGATGTCTCTGTTGATTGGTTAATTCTGTCTGAAGGGGAAAACTTTTTATATCAGAGAGATAGCCAACAGAGTAACCGAAGTAGTCTCGATTGGTTGGTTCACCTGTGGGTGGGGGGAGGGGGGGATGTTGGTCAGCGTGGGCACTTCTGGCCACAGCTCGCAGCCATCATCTGCTCTGTCATTGCACACTGGATCCAGTGTGTTTGGTCTATATACTGCACTAGTGCAGATTTTACTTCGGTGTGGTTAATTTGTGCACCTTTGTGCCATTGGATTTCTTTTGATCTTTGCTGTCTCTGGCAAATTTTTATGACTGGTTGTCCTTTCTCTGCATTCATTGTTCATGTAAATCAATGGTAATGTGATAGTCACTAGGGACGTTTATGATCAAAAATTACAAGAATTATTGGCTTTGACTGGGATTAGAATATTGTTGTGTCCCTTATTCTGGTGTATCAGACACAGGTTGTCTTGACAAGGATGCTATTGGCTGATTGGTTTGCATTCAGGGTCTAGGGGAATGTGGTGGTCTAATGTTGTTTGTCAGCCTTGGTTGTGAATGCTCCTAGAGACAAATTACGTTATGTTTTTTAGAATAAGTTTATTGCTGCTGGAACAGTAAATACAGATGTAATGGGTGATGGATGTACCCACGTTACACCCCTAGAGAAGGCAGATTGTGCTGCAGTCTCTAGCGATGAGTGCAAACAAACCCCTTACACCACACAGTGTACAACCTGGAATGCTATCAGCTCAGTATTTTTCGATTATGTACAGTAATTTTCATGTTTGAAGTCTGTAATGTAGTGTAGTCAAAACAAAATATTAATTACATTTTATGTACCATTCTATACAAAGGGATAATATGTACTAGTTGAGTTTCTTTTCAAATGTAGTAGAACCCCTGTAAGATGCTTCTGGAAAAATTAAATGAAGTGGGGTTATTTAGTTGGAAAATGTCTGAGACAAGTAAGCTGAAATTGATATTATTCTTTACAAATTGCACATTTAATTATTCATTTTCCTTATCAAACCACATATCAAGTGCTCCCTTCTTAATGTGATTTTGACACATCTGTGGACATAAGACAAGATTTTTTTTTTTTCAAGCACAACTGGTAGGTGAAGAGCCTGTTCTTGCTGGACCTGTTCCATAAATACCTACTGTAATTTGCTATTCTCATGCTGGTTCATGGTGCATGTTCCACACAAAGTGTGACATTGCATTACACTTTGTGAAATGCACCTGTGGAAATAGATGCCAGCGCAGTCAGAATGTGACCTCATTTCTTGCTATACATTTCCACAGATTGACGTGGAGTTTCTTATTTGTTTTCCTCATCTTTGGTGGCTGCAACTTTGGAGAGGAATCTGTATGGACTGGGAGCATTATTTGGTCACCGGATTTTGGTAACAAATTTTACAAATGGGAATTGATGTTGAGGTTTTGATGAGAAAACATATTAAGTGGGTGAAAAATTTGTTGCAACATGAACCTTTCATGCCTCTTAGCCAGGAATTTTTAAAGCATAAACTTATGAAAAGGGCTTTGTATATGTTAAACATACTGGAAAATTTTGTTATGAAATTATTCTGACTTCTTTTTATTTGTCTTTGTCTTCTGTGGCATTCAGTGCACTTTTGGGCATGGTGTCTTTTGCTGGAATTTTCAGAGTTGAGATTTTACTAGGCAAGGATGTCAGCCTCACACCCAACCCCAAACCTGGAGGGCCAGGGCGTCCTTTGTCTGACACCTAGGTCAAAACCTGTCTGGCATGAGTGGGCCTACCAGCAGCTAGGCTGCTACTCGCATAACTTTCAAATTTCCTGGTGCATTACCAGCTTCTTAACCCAGCTAAATATGCCTTTGACAAGGTGGGTGTACCTTTAAGGGAGTCTGACTTGTTAGAGTGGAGAAATTTTTAAGTTGGGCCATTGTAATTGGGTTTCACTGTATAATTTTTTTTTTTTGTGGGTAATACAAGTTAAATATTGTATTTTTCTTGGATCCTGTGATCATGCAATGTTGATATTGCAGGAATTAAGTTCTGCCTATGTGCGTGAGACATTATCATAGTTTAGAGGACTGTTGTATATTCTTCAGGCAGTGACTCACACTCTGCTTGTACACAGAGCTGCAGCACATGAAGCAGGCTGATAATAATTACTTAATTGTTATTTAATAATTTGTTTTCAGAGGAATGTGTAATGGATCTGTGTTGTTTAATTTTATGTTCTCTAAAATAACCATTTAGATATCTTATACTGATAGCCTTCAATAAATAAATGTATTTTATTCAGTGGATGAATTTATGTTATTCTGATTGCATATGGATTGTTTGAGTCTGAGTTCTATAAGTTGTCATACCTATTTGTTTTAATTAGAATTGATATTCTACATTACATTATACTGTATTTTATTGTTTTAATGTTGATGTATTTTGAGTTGATTGTGACATGATATGTAAGTTGTAAATTGGATCAGACATGTTGAATGTCACGTGTGACGTAAGTGGACTGAATGAGCAGACTAAACAAAACTAAAATATTCTTCATTTTATGGACAAGATGGTACAGAAGTATGAAATGCAGTTGCAAAACTGAAATATATACATTATGTTCTGATACAATTCCTTTTGTGTCCGTTTTCAGAAAACTGTATATTGCATTAACAGTGATCATTATGGCCTTGGAAGATGTAGTGAAGTGTGTTACAATAGAAGCACATTAATGTGCAAGTGGATTAACTCAGTTCTTTATGTATGAGATGAAGAGACATACAGGTGATGGATTTCCTTTTTATGGCTTACTTTCCATTAATGCAGGTCAGTTGCAATTAGAGTGGTAAGAGGACAGTAATGATTTTCCTGTTGTAGGCTGCAGTTCAAGTACTTTGATCTGTTAGGCCAGTGTTCTGTGAGGTGAACGAAGTTGTACCATTCAAGTCAAATGAAATGTTGGCACTCATTTTGGAGTGGAGTCTCCCCCCCCCCCTCCCCCCCAAAAAAGTAGTGGATATAAGTTTCTCAGTTCTGCATTTTTCTCACAACCTGTTGTGTAAAAGTTATTTTCTGTGCATAATGTTGTTCATAGGGTGAAATGTGATACAAAGAATAAAATTGTGTTTTTTCATAGAGTGCCATGATATCTAGGTGTCCCATGAACCTGAAGTTGGAACTGCTGCTTTCAAGATATCAGATTGTGTTTCTGTTTGGTAATGTGATCATATGGGAGCCAGGATAACTTGGTATAGTGATTGAGCTGTGGATTGACTGAGGAAATACGATTCCTGTTAGCGGCAAGAGTCTTCACTTTCCTCCAAACTTTCTGTGCTTGCACTGGGTTCCCATGAAGCCTGCTATTGAGTACATACCAGGGTCTTTCCTGGGAGTCAAAGTGGCTGGGGCACTACAGTCACTACTCACCTGTGTCTAACACGGAGGTTAAAATTTGTGGAACTATATTTCCACTCATCTGTATGCCTTCATGGTGTGTACAGGAGCAAATTCACATTCATCATTATCCTTTTTCATAAGTCAGAACTTGTGGATATCATTATGGTCTTGTTGTGGCAGAATGTTTGTACCACGAGTATTTTGAATGAGCATCTGGCTAAAACAGTTGTCATTCATATAGGTACAGATTATTCCTTCTACCATAACATTTTTATTGTTACTTTCAAACACTGGAGCATGCAGTGACACAGTTGACACACCGCACTACTGGTTGGAAGGTTGTGGATTCAATTTCTGATAGTGTCATTGGAATTTTTCATTGACATAATCCTTTGGAATTTTTCATTGACATAATCCTTCAGCCAAACTATTGCCCTGGGGTCGACTTGGCTTCTAACAGAAATGAGTACTAGGAACATTACCTGGGGTTAATGGCTGCTGGTGCATAGGGTTGACAACTCTACCGCCTTCATGTGCCTATTTTCATGAAATCTGGGAGCCTCAACCTCCTGGAGCCCTCTGGGTCTGTCTTCAGGCATGTACAGGGATTGCGTTACCTTTACCTTTTACTTTCAAACACCACATTTTTCAATAAAAAAGATTATCACTCATTCTTCAACACAGTCTTGACAATTAAGTTAAAATGTTTTTATTTGCAATAACATTTTACCCAGATTTTTCAGATTGTGTAGAAGGCCTGATGAAGATAATTTTTGATCAAAATATGTAGCATTTGAAAGTGACATTAAAAGGGTTGTGTTAGATGAAAAATCTATATTTATGTGAATCATGAGACACAATAGGATGGATTCCATTAAACTGATAACAGTTGCATTTGGAGCCAGCTTTCGTATGTTATTTACACAAAGTGATTAAGTGAGCACATGGTGGTAAGGTCATTCCTGCCTGCATGTTTTTTCACCCAAAACTTGGCATAACTGAATGTGATATTAGGTATCTTGACTGTTTTTTGAACATCTTAATAACAATTTTGACACAAAAAATTAAAATTTCATCAGGTTCTATGACTCATATTGGAAATATGTAGTTGACATGGAGTATATGGGACAAAACAGAAGTATGCCTTTGATGGAAAGTTAACTCCAGAAATAAAACTTGGCCTGTGATTGTAGTTGATTGCAAGGCAATTTCACCTGTATTCTGTCTTTGTTAACATACATGATGAGTCAAAATGAAGTCTGAATTTTGAAAATTATAACTCTGAAATATACAAAGCCACAAATATGATACAAACTCATTATACTGGTGCAGATTTCAAGTTTACAGTTTATGATTTTAAAAATGAACAGTATTTATGCTGCGCGTAATGTGACGAATGCCCTGTTTGTATATAGCTGATCCCACACATTGGTAACTATATTGGCATCCTTGTATGCACCTGCTGCAGTAATCTTGACCAAATTCATCTGTGGTGGTCATTAGACGGGGTAAGTGTAACTTATCTTTGTATCCCCATAGAAGAAAATCTGGTGACCTTGGGGAACCATGTTGTTAGACATGCTTCATTGATTTGGGTACTGGGGAACTTCGTGTTGTGAAATGCCCTCAGCTCTAAACAAAAATGGGGTGGTGCTTTGTCTTGCCTCATACAGAGTGGCATTCTCCTGCGGTGGGGCTGCGAGGAACTTTTGATGCATGTCCAAGTAAGAAATTCCTGTTACAGTCTTCTCATACAAGAAACACATCTGACAAATTTTCGTGTGGCCCATTACACAAAACACATTTACCTTCTTACTGTTGTATCAATTTTTCCACACCGCGTGTATGCCAGATGCTTATTGCTATTGATTTGCAGTGTGGCGTTGTCACTAAAAAACAATCATTGCCAGGAAGTTGTCTTCCAACACCATGTGCTGGCAAATGTTGCAGAAGTATCCTCCAGTTTTGTCTCTTGTGGACATTGCCTACAGTAACTGAAGTCTGTATGACTTTATTAGTTTTTTATAACGATGTGCCACATCATTTATTAAGGGATATGCAGTGACAGTTGCCTTAGAAACAGATGTGAGGCATTGGCTGGAGTGATGGCATACCATACACTCAGTTGCAATTAAATTTGCATGCCAAGCTACCATTGATTTATGTGTAGGATGCTGTTTTCTGTATTCTCTTTGAAAATAACAATGTGGAGTTGTCTTGAACAAACTTGCACCAAACCACAATAAACATGCTGCCTGTCCACTGCTGATGGAAATCTGCCCATCATGTGGAAATGTTGGAAACCAACCTGGGCGATACAAAAATGTGAAGTTCGCACCAATGGTATGTGCCTTGTTTCATATCCACCAGTTCATATAATATTTATAATTTGTTGAAACTGAGACCTGATCTTGAGCTATTCTGTATTGCTTAGTTGTATCTTGGTCTTTTTGTGTACCAAGTGGCTGCATTCCTAGGAGATTATGTCAAAATTCTGTATGTGTTCCTTGTCTTTGATATTGTAGCCTCATGCCCAGGCCTTTCCATAGTATCAGTGTTATGTCAATGTTTTCCAGAGCCGTTGGGTTAAAGTGGTTGTAATGCATGTTTTTATATACAGTAAGGGGCCATATTTCTCAACCATACTTGGTAAAATGTTTTATTTACACAGTTTTTTATATAGCTCAAGCTTCAGTGTGCTGGAAAATAGAATTTTGAATTTCTGAACTGGGTAATATAATTCTTACATGTGAATTCTTTTAATTTCATTGTGAACTTGCATGTTTGTTACTTTTGTTCCTGGTTGTTTTTCAAAACTGAGAAATGATCTGTTAGTAGTTACATTATATTACTTCTGCATGGTATGATGGTTTCAATAAAGTTTGACTTCTCAAATCTGGAATTTTTGAATATATGTCTGTATTCTGTCAACATTAGATTTGTATCTGCGGTAAATTAACATAAACTGTGGAGGATGCAATGTCACAAATAATGAGTGTGAATTTTGCGCTTTGCTCTTGTATTGCTTGTCATATTAATATTGACATACGTATCTGTGCATAAATGACCTAATTGTGGGTGTTCTGTTGGCCAGGATTGAGACCCTAGAAGAGTATGTGTGTCCATTTATTATTAGCCTGAAATTTGATCTGCTCATGACTGGAGGTGAGATACAAGTCAGTATGCATGAGTTCAGAAACTTCAAAAAAATAAAATGTGCCTTTACTTAGGTAGGAATAAATATTTGCAGGGTGGTGCAAAATTAACACTGCAGTTGAAGTGAGGTTGTTAGTTGTCAGGAAATAAAGTTGGCACTACTGTTAACACATGAGTCAGCAGTGTTGTTATATTGGTTGCCAGTCCAGATCACCCTCTGCATGATAGACTCATTACATTCTTGTGTAAAATTAGAATGGCAATGATGAAATATGACTAAAAATAATATTGGCAATTTCTTCCCTCAGAAGTACTTGTTTCTGAGGAAGCAACATCAGGATTCTTTACCGTAATAGTGACTCCATTTTGTGGGTTTATTTATTCCACTTCAAAATATCTTAATATTTCACAATTATTCTATGTTCATTAACATTACTAGCTTCAAACTTCTTGTGCCCTACCTTTTTTGAATGGACAAATTTTATACTGAAATTAGTGTACTTCAGATTCTTGAGTAGTATATGCATTTGAATGTTTAGACTGTATTGTGGAATGATATGTTCATACGTATTCAAAGTCATCTGTCTTTTCCATTGCATTATTAGTTTCCCAATTCTGTTAAGAGGTATATCTGTTTTAGGTCATTACTGATCCCAAGGGCTTGTCCCAATCTGCTGGCACTGCGCATAACTGCTGCTTGGCATTGTTGAACTCTCATCACAGCATTTGCTTCCTTCCCAATTCCCTTATAGCTTCCAGGAGATATAGCTTTTGTAAGATCATGTACAACTGCACATACAAGTACACAAGGAGATACAACTCCCATACAGCCACTCAGTACTGTGTGCAGTGTGTCACGTCCTGCCTGACTCAGTTTAGCTCCTGTTCCTGTCAGAGAGGGGTCTTGAGTTGCAAACACAGCTAGTGCATTGCATGCAGTGGTCAGGGCTTCGCCAAACACCTGGATTGGAAAAGAGCAATGCTCAATATTACTGGGATAGATATTCAAAATTTAGTTATATGGTGTGATTCTGTGGCTAGGAGTGTGTTTGACATGAACAAAGGCATTGCATGTATGTGTTATGTTCAGAATTTTAAGACCTCTTATATTAGTAATTTGACACTGTGATGACTTTATTTCAAACCAACAGAAAAACTGAATTAATATTTTTGTACATGATGGTAGATTTGTTCTGCAGTGTCAAACTTTGACTCCATGAAGGAGAATTTTTTTGAGGAGCTGGTGTTGTAATTACTTGGCTGGTGAAGAATTTCTCCATATTTATGGAACTCAAGAATTCTGTATGATGTCCACAAGGGCCTGCTTATGGTTTCTGTCTGTGCATATATACAACTAGACTGCAAATTATATTTTTGTATGGAGACAGAATCACTGAAACTGTGTAATACAGACTGAATTATAAGCTTTCTAAGAAAATATCTGTTCATTGATTATAAAGGAGCGTTTATGTTATAAAATCAGAAAATTTAATTTCTTCATTTGTAAACTTTTTGTGGCAGTTTGCTACTAGTTCAGTTTGTACACCACACACTTTGTGTTGTATAATTACAGAGTGGAAAAAAGAGGTAAACAAAACAAATCATACGTCAATGTGCTTAGTTACTGTTGGTGTTTCAAGGTATGGAAAAGGTTTGCCCTGTCATGTTCAGTAGTGAAGTTCAAATTTTGTTAATACCTGTAGCATCTAACACATGCTACGCTTTCCATACAAATATATAGTATTTGCATTTACATTAAGTGGTCTAATAATTCCATCATATAGTGAATTTAGGGGGTGTTTCAAAGGGTTAAAAGTTGTAGGAACTGCGTCAAACACTTGTGTAAGCAGCTGCCTGCCAGTCACTTTTCAATGGTGAAGCAGTCCAAGAGGAATAGCTATTCTTCTTGGACTTCTTGACTCCTGGACATGAAGGTACCATATTCCGTTTAAATGTCAGGAACTACTGACCCAGTGACATAGTGTTACGTTCCAGAACACCTGAATCCTCAGGATATAATCTGCATACCTGGCAAGCCCTATAGTTGGTTTCTGTTGGTCTGTCTTTGAGAAACTTAATACTGCCACAGAATGTGTTGACAGCCGCTGCAACACTTTTGAGGCACAGACGGAATTGTTCTCTTAAGTTGTCCTCTGGAGCCTCATCTGCAGCTTTCAAGCACCCATCTGTCAGCACATTTGCTCCTTCAGTCACACTAATGCAGATGTCTGTAAGTTGCTACATGCAAAGATATTCTGTTGAATCCATATTACATTAACTACCCAAACCTCTTTTTTTTAGTATTTGTGACTGATTTAACCTCAGTTTATTTAAAGAGATAGTTCCACCTTCAGAGAATGTGCATTGTCAAATTAATTGGGATACAATCATGTGTGGATTTGGAAGATGATGGTCGTGGCCTATTTGAAGGTATGACTTCCCAACACCTCAACAGTTAAGAGAGAGCTAAAGCCACAACCCAAGAAAAGTTTTGAACCAGATATCTCCTGAACACAAGTTCACAAGTTTACATTTTTCTGCTTCTCCAAACTTGTCAGTGTAGTGGTTGCTCACTAATGCAGTTATGCTCAGTATTTTGCTTGATCCTATGAATGAATGAATAAATCAAGTCCCACATTCAGCAACATATGTTGAAGAAAAATTAGGCATAAGACTTGTGTGTTTGTAGGTGTGGCATGCTACATTTTAGCTTGTTGTACATAATGCAGTTTGAATTGTGTGAAAAAAGTAATGTTTTGCTGTTGTTTGTTTCTTGATATTTATGTTGGGGTGGGGTGGGAACCCACTGTCTCTGACTGATTTTCTAATTAATCTTTATAAACAGTTCAAGTTATCCACATAAAAGGGAAAACTAAATACAGATGTCTGTTGTCACCATGTTGTTTTAATTGTAAGAAAGGAATTTCCATAAGGAAAGTTGGATATGCATTGAAGCTGTGTTTACCCTGCAGTCTTAAGACCCTTTAATATTTGACACTAATGGTGCTGACATCTCAGATATGTTCAGGATGATGTTGGTCTTATCGATGACACAAGATTGAAAGATGCAGAGATGTTGTCTCTAATGGTACGAGTTTTATGAAGGCCCATCATTTAGTTGAAGAATTATTGGGATCAGACACAAGGAGTTACTTGTCTGAAAGTACAATTGTTTCCAAGAGTGAAGATGATTTAGCTTATATTGCACATACCAGAGCTGTGACAGTATGCAGTCGGTAGGTCCTCAACAGGCCTGTCTTGTGTTCAATTTCTGCTGCAGCTCTGCAGAGTTGATACTGATCAACTGGTCCAGGGGTCTCTGGGCTGCTGCCATCTTGAAGCACAGCCAGTAGATAGCCAGCATGTGCACAGCACTCTGTCAGTGACACCACCAGGTCACAGATCTCCTCAATGCACACTCGGATCTGTCATACATAAAATCTTATACTCTAATGTGACGTTCAACAGCTGTTCACTGATAGAGTGTGACAGTTCCTTGGTTACAGTTTATTTACTTTTGATCTTTATGTTAACTGTACTCTTTTGTACAACATTTATCTGCCATGTGGGGTAATATCTTCCTATTCTTGAGATATAAATATTTTTTTCATCATCATCAATGTGTAGAGATGTGGTATTCATTCTTAAATTATAATTCACTACATTTACATGACTATATATATATATATATATATATATATACACATAATTCCAGTCATTTTAAATGTATTATAATGTACATGGACATAAGTACAAAAATATTCTTTTCCCTAACTAAGCTTCAGGAATTGTGCACACTATTTTCTATAAATGCAGTTGCAGATGGGATGGAGTTCTAATACAGGTGCAGTCAGAAGAACAAACTGAATTCTGATTTTCTCAGCATTTAGGAATATTCTGTGTTTGTGAATTAGTAATTCCAAAATATATAATGGTCACTAACAAGGATGTGCTGGATTGAAGATCCCAAACACTAGCAAATTCTCTGATGATGTGAGATTTAGGGTTTCACAACAGTGTTGCTGTCTGGGATGTTACATCATGTTGAATGGTATATATTTGTCATCAGTTTGAAGGCATTATGATCCTTCATGATGACAGTAACTATTAACCAGTCTAACAGCATAATATCTCAGAATACTTGAATTTGCAAACATGGTGTCAGCATTGTGTATGACATTATTACCACAGAGAGAAGTGAAATACTTATTCGTTATGTTTCAAGACTAATGATAAAATTGTGGAAAAGGTTACATGAAGATATGGTTAAGAGATTATTGACCGACATGGATAGTGTATTCTGGTTAGGCACAAAGTGGTTGGAATTCCATTAAAAACAGGCAAGTGGAACTTGTATAGGCAAAATTTAAAAACAGGCGAAATATATTAAAATATGTTTGTCTTGTGGAAAAGAGTAGTATGAAATTGTACCTCTTGAATGGCTGTGACAGTGTCATGATGAATTAGAGCTGCCAAGTCACGAAGCAGAACAGTAAGGCCTCTGGTACGAGAAGCAACTGTCTCTCGGCATCGAGCTACACTCTCTCCAAATACTGAGAGACTGGCTGTTCTTACTGGTCTTGTGTCACTGAGATAAAAAAGATTCCTTTTTGTTTCATTTCTCCAAATTATATGAAACATATTTGTTAGATATTACATGATGTCCTGTCACTGCTGTTGTCATAGAGTTCTATCACATTGGAAATGTGCATGCACTGGGAATTTAGAGTTTGTTTTTATCTGCAGTTTAACTTACCTTATTTCACAGAAGGGTCTAAAAATGTGGGCTCCTTATGCAATACAGAGAAGGGTCTAAAAGTGTGGACTGCCTGTGCAATACATAGAAGAGTATAGAAATGTGGGCTCCCTGTGCAATACATAGAAGGGTCTAAACGTGTGGGCTCCCTGTGCAATACATAGAAGAGTCTAAAAGTGTGGGCTCCCTATGCAATAATGCTCCCATGACAAGTGCTGTGCAGGGACATTGAAGTGGATACTCTGTGGTTTTGTCATTTGCCATTGTAGGTATGTACCCAGCATCTGTAAGAACTTAACAGAATTATTTGGTTCCACACTCTAAATAGTAATAGTTCTCGGAATAAATTTTTACATTTGACACTTGGAAGTAAGCAGTTAATCTCCCATTTTAAGATTTTTTGTGGGAGCATTTGACATGAACACTAAACTGAGGGAAAACTTAAGTGGGTGAAATATGACACTGAGATTACTGACTCATTTTCATTGAGGCAGAATGCTAATGATGTAAAACATAAAATTGGGGCAAGGAAGGGATGCATTAATTGGTGGTCCCTGTGTCAGTAGTTTCATTTTTGGGCTTGTTGTGAAGCATGTTTTTATAGTTACAGGAACTGAGTACACTTTCATTAAGATAACTGGATTACAAC
>Ga0136643_10001648_pt1 | contig 27695 bp, 14 predicted proteins | sample TergutLab28metaG_FD_96883 | JGI IMG/M metagenome (GOLD analysis project Ga0136643, IMG submission 96883) | Labiotermes labralis P1 segment gut microbial communities from Petit-Saut dam, French Guiana - Lab288 P1 (version 3) (version 3) | ecosystem: Host-associated > Arthropoda: Insects >... | reverse complement strand
TGTGTATGTGTGTGGGTATGTGTGTGTGGTGTGTGTGTGTGTGTGTGGTGTGTGTGTGTGGTGTGTGGGTGTGTGTGGTGTGTGTGTGTGTGTGATCGACGAAACTCAAAGAAGAGGCCTTGGCCAACCATGAACTGTCCAACCATGAGAGAAAAAACAAAGTATGAAACATTTCCGCTAGAAGGCGGTAAACCATGAAGAATTTCCTTTAGTACAGTGAGCACTGCATCTGACTTTTGAAACGCCGCACATGTCGCATTAGAGTCAGGATCGTTACTCTTTAAGTCAAGTTATTTACTGTGAAAGCTGAAGTAAGAAACGTCAGCACCGTGAAGCGACATAGGACGAGTGCCGTAAACACAAAGCTAAATCTGTCAGTTTTGAAAATGTTACGTGGGTTATCCCTTCTCTAATTATGGCTTTATTTTTGAGCATTTTTAGATAATTAAAACTAAAGTCTATTATATTTTACTGCCTCTTGGTGTTTCAGTCTGTAGGTATCTAGCTAGCAGAATACGAACCGTGTAATTTGGTATATAGGTATTAATTAATCAAAGTAGAAGGTGTCATATTCCAGAATATAGGAACCTTCAGTCAAAGCAGAGGGATACTCCATGTTATATTAAATTTGCTTATCTGGAATTTCAGATTATAATACATATTAAACATACTTTACACAAGGGTAAAAGGTAGGGCAAATTGGCGCATATGGAGGAATTAATTTGAACTAATTTATAATGAAAGATTTTACACTCTGAACTGCTAAGGGTTTTGTTACCACATAAATTTAGTCCTTGCATGGTAACAAGAGGTATCAGTTGGACAGTAATTTCTCATCCTGCACGGCAGATAGCAGCTTCTCATACAACAGTCCTACAACAATATATATATATATATATATATTCTTTCTTCCACCTCTGAACATTTCCCTAGCCGTTCTTCTGGAAACCACCAAAACAGATACACCACTAAGCCCTCTAGCAAGGAAGATCAACGTTGGATTTATTTTTTCCTAGTAGGAATACTATTATAATAAAAGGAGAAGGGAAGATATTTCTACGTCAGAAATATTATATCATTCTCTTTTTGTGGTGAAAACATTTGTTACTGTAGAATTTCTCTCACGCTTTTTGAGTTGTGATGGAAACATCACCAGTTGCATCTTCAGGCATGTAGTATTTTAAAATAGAGTGTCGGTTTGTAAATGAACTCTTCGGAAAGGGTTAAGAAAGAATGACTTTAAACATGTTGCAGAATACACCTATTTCTATTCGGACCGTTGAATTATAATTAGTATTCTCTTTAATTTCAGATAGCTTGCTATAGTAACTGTAACCTATTTGTATTACTGTTTTTCCTATATTCCTTTAGGTGTATTTGTTTTTGTATGTATGTAACTTTGTGTACTAGTGCCGATTTTGTAACTGGTCATTAGGCACTGACTCACCTCATCAGTAAGCATGGAAGTGAACGGAAAATCTGAATTATTATTGTTGTCAATATCGGTATAATAATAGTAGTAGTAGCAGCAGCAGCAGTGTTGTTTGAACCGCAGCCTGAATTCTGGAATGTCAGCTGCAACTGCAGCCTACCCAATTCCACGGCAGCAGTATCTTTCACGCACAGAGTGCTTTCTTAATTAAAAATGTAAGCACCATATAATCGTTTAAGATTATTACTTAGTACATAAAGCACTACGTATATAGGAAGGCTTAAAAGTAAGCTCAGATGCAATGTAATGCTACATTAGACTTTGCTCTATAGAAATTCTGAATTAATGTGATATTGCAGTTTATTTACATTCAGCCACCTGGAATATCTCGAGAAAAACATGTAAGGTTTGTGCGAGAAATGCGGGTAATAAATTCATGATGCGGAGGTTGTCTGTCCGCTTGTAATGTCTTGTATATATCATTTTCACAGAACGTAGTAATTACGAAACTCGTGAATGCATATAAAAACAATACACAAGGTGTTCGCGATAATGTACGCACGCCATCTGTGCTGCTTAGGACGTGTCGTACTCACGCCTAAGTATTTTGCGTGTCGTTATGCTTCTGGCTTCGAAAAAGCGAAAAATAAAGACGCAACTGAGAAGTCTAACGGGAAAATTATTACAGAAATTTGATTATGTTTTGTATTTACCGAATAAAACATTTGTGACTTTTATTCGTTTTCTTTCAAATAAGTTGTCTGTGATAATAAGGGCGAAAGATAAGGAGCTCGAAGGAAGTCACTCCTACAGAACCAGTAACCGGTATTCATGTGTCCGTGTATCGCTAGTATAATTTTAATTACAACCAAACTTATTCAGCTATTTTTTATTCATTTCTTTTTAAAACGCTCTACATGTTTCAGGCGGTTCCTTCGCCCATCATCAGGAGCACATAACTGTATACACAGCTTCAAGTATTGTCAACCAGTACTGCTGCAGGCTGGTATCGTGGATGAGATGGAACTCCTTGAGTACTTGAAGCTGTGTATACAGTTATGTGCTCCTGATGATGGGCGAAGGAACCGCCTGAAACATGTAGAGCGTTTTAAAAAGAAATGAATCAAAAATAGCTGAATAAGGTTGGTTGTAATTAAAATTATAACTGTAACTGGGTTTCAAACTGGAAATTCAAACAATGTGTTAATCATTAAAAGCCCATTATCGTGGTCCTTGCAGTCAAATCACGGCCTTCAGCGAATAACAAAGACATGAAATTCATTCAGTGGCCATTCGGCAATATATACAAGAAGATATTTTGTATTGAGGAACTCAACAAGTAACAAGAAACAGAGCGCGCCATATCTAGACTCACATAAGAATTGATGTCTCCTGTCCACATGCCTGTGTATAATCGCTCTCAATTTGGTTTCCTGTAAACAAAATGCGAAATCTTAAGTTTACTACGTGTACCCAGACAAAGACCAGGACATAGTAAAATTGACACATTCTTCACCGCCACATTGAAAAATGCATTTACACCTAATTCTCACCATACGTAATTCAGTTCTGCAATCGATAAAATTTCGCGTAGTTAAAATAAGCCTTATTTTCTTTCTAGGACTGAAAAAAAATTTAAACATGACATATACAGTCTATGTAGACACAAGGAAACTTGTTTTTATATCTGGAGAGTTGAGTCAGGGTCTTTCCCTTAACATTTTCAAAAACAAATGCATATGAAACAAACGTTTTTACGCATTAAACCAGATACATCTTTCGCTGCAGTGAAAGGACATAAAAATTTTTTGTTCCTTGATGTTTTGCAAGTTTTCCTTAATAAATTACTTTTAACTGCCCTGTCTTCAAGTTCATTACTCTGGACATTGCCCCTTACATGCCAATATCATTACTGATATACTTACTTCATATTCAGAGATATTCGCCTCCTTCATCTTCCCGATTGAATACTTAGCACATTACACAGCAATAAATTAAATGATTCGTCTGTCTGTATAAGTTATAAATTAGAGTTATGTACATGAGTGTGATTTTTAAAGACAAATCTATTGCAGATTGCACAAAACATTATTCAATTGTAGTAATTTTTATATCGGATACTTTAAAACTTTTGACGTAGTACCCAATCTTTCCGTGTCTTTGAAATCGATAATGGACCTAAAATTAAGTCATGGTTTTATCGGGGACATGCTGTTGAATTGAAAACTGCGTTGATGGTCTGAGCACAGAAATACACACAGAGCTAAGTGTCAGTAATAAATTTTCCGTTGGCGCCATTCCACCGCAGAGAGCAAAACACCGCGCTAAAATAAAATATTACGAATTTGCGTATTCCGCGAGAAAAATTGATGTCTTGATGAAACGTTTTACAGTCATTTCTTCTTTAAAGTTACAGACACAATACACGCTGCGACCTTAACAAGAAAATAAACCACAAACCGGGCCAAATATATTTATTCGTGTTTCAAGTACCTCTTCTTATAGGGAAAGTTGAGAATTTTTACTGCAAGTGTGTGTGTGTGTGTGTGTGACGAAGTATGAAAGTCGTAAGAATTTATATAAACCCCGATCGCTAGTACACAGACCTCTAATAAGTGTTACACTGCAAAAACAAGGTCAATTTGTCGCTGTTCATAAGCACCAAGAAAGTAGATTATACAGAAAGTGCGGAAGTAAATAAGCACTCATTATTAACCTCAGAATTAGAATGCAAATCAGTGGCTGGCCACATATTCTTGCCGCTATTTTCTGTACGACGGGACCGCGGTAGTACAGTGTTAAGGTGCTGTGCTACAAATCGGAAGGTCACTGGTTCGATTTCAGATGGTGTCACTGGAATTTTTCATTGACATAATCCTTCCGATCGCAATATGGCCCTGGGGTCGACTCAGCCCCTATTAGAAGTGAGTACCAGGAGTATTTCCTGGGGATAAAGACGGCCGGTACGTAAGGCTGACAACCTTACCACCATACTGCACCATTGTCACGTAATCTGGGAACCGCAACTTCCTGGAACCCTCTGGGCACTTCGGGCCTGTAATGGGATTAATTTACCTTATTTAATATTCTGTACGAAACAGATGTTACCCAATAACATAAAGAACGTGCGATTATTATGAATGAATTGTTGAAATGATTTAAAGTAAAGAAAATTCGATTAGACGTATAATAAAAACCAACAAAGTGCACCTTTATTAAACTAATACAATAACTGTTACGATGTCTTGTACATGTTTCGAAACCAAGGGTTCATCTTCAGGAATTTGTTTGTCCGTACAGGAATGGTATAATATGTTTACATGCCAGCGGTACAAGACGTCTTGTAAGTGGAAAAGTGTGTCCGGTACTGAGTTCAATATCTGTACGTACAACCGTCTTCATAAAGATGAAACCTTGGGTTCGAAACATGTAGAAGACATCGTAAAAATCAAAATGTTAGTTTAACAAATATTTATTTCGTTGGTTTATATTTTACGATTATATTACAATGCACGGTGCAACAAACATAAAATTCAATTAGACAGTATCATTTATGCATGTAATTTCCCCGGAAGTGGCGCGAGTCACTTTCACCACAATTTCAACGCAGATAAACTAGTAAATTTTGAATGACCTTATGCTTACTACTTTTCACCGCTGAATGGAAGATATAAGTACTGATCTACGTATATCTTAGAATGCAAGTTAATTGTCTGCCACATTTTCTTTATTTCTTCGTTTACATGCCTCATATTTTTGTGCACCTTTGTTTTAGGCTTATATTTGGTAAACACCATCTATAATGGCACCTGTTAAATTTTCTCGGTTATAGCTTATTTACTGACATTTATATTCCAAAACATTTAATGGTGTATTTGGAATATTTAAAGCTAAAATTCCACATGAGGGACATAAACCTAGATGGAAGGATAATATGGATCGTCAACTTAAATTAGTATATGGTGTTAACGTATCGAGGTGAGGCTTCTTTAATTATGTAATTAACCTACGCTTTCTATACTAACCTTGAGTTTTCTTCTCCATTACAAGGCCTAACACTATCTCAAGAAAAGCTAAGTTTATTTTAATTCGTCATCGTCGCCATCACCATCATCAGCAGCATCATCATCATCGGATACAAACAAGTGTATCGTATTTGCACATTCCGTTCAATACAGTAGCGATGTTCTCGTGGGTGCAGTTCCAGTTTCGCAATAAATTCACTGTTCTCTGCCCACCAGCCCCATTCAGGTTCCCTTTCCAGTTCCTACACGTTATGCGACATCTCGTTAAGTCAACACGCCGTTCACTTCCCATCTCGCAGCCCAAATATCGATCATCTCAAAAAACAAAGCAGAGGGCTTCAGAAGAGACAGCCAGAGGTGAAAGCACTCAGCATCCAGACAACGCCTTGCCTTCTTAAATTAACCGTGTAGAGTGTCTGAAAATTATGGAAGAACCGCAACTCACTTATCTTGCCGTAGTTTTCATAAGTTAATATCTCCTTTTAAGGGACGGTTACAGAAGGAACAACATTTTACTCTGAATTCTTCTTAAAATTTTTTACCTCAGTAATTAACCAACTTGATGCACGGTCAACAAAACGTCAAACTTTCTTACGTTAGTTTTCTACTATTTTTTATACATGTGTTTGTGTGTGTGTGTGTGTGTGTGTAAAATAAATATGTAATTAAGTACTATTTCGCACAGTCATGTGTAGCGGGAAGAACACACTGACGTCTCGACTGAGATTCACGGTCAGCAAAACGTCAAAAAAATCTTCTTAACATATTTGTCTTGACGGACAGACTGGCGTTCTTCTGCAGATCCGAATTTAGTGTGAGTCACATTATAAATACTGATTAACACGCGGCTTGTCTTAACCCTAGGAAGCTAAGAGAAATTAATTTAAATCGGACGATTTCGGAACCCAATACACCGATAAAATATAAAAAGATCGAGTATATTCAATATACAAGAATTTTGGAGTTTGTTTCTCTTAGTGATTCTCATTAACATACCTGCATTAATCGCAAAATCTGCAGGTCTTCTCGATCGGGCATTAGGAACTAAATTCATTACCGGACTAATTCCTACATTACGCACTTGTTATCTGGAACTCAAGTCGAGTAGATTACATCAGGCGATCTTCCAACCCACATCACTGCCGACAAATCACTTCCATCTAGTAACGAAGTTTAGATTGCGTGGAGCTACACTTCCGCTTCTCACACACCCTTCATTATGTGATACTTAATTCGGCAGAGGGAATATTTTATATTCACTTTTTTTATCACTTTGCATATAACTTTCTAGTACACATTTCCATCATGACAATGAAATTCGTATTAACCTTTAGACGCCTAACGTCAACTATAGTTGACGTACCTCACCGCTAACCTCCAAAGTTGCATTTTATATATTTATTCAACAAATATAGGTACTGAATATTTTAAACATGGTGTATACTCTCCGTTTTTTTCTCTTCAAAATGAAGTTTGTTTCATAATTCTAACTTGTTTGGTTCCTGTATTATTCACATTTTATATACAGGGTGTGGTAAAATTTAAAAAAAATATTTCCGGCCCCAAAAGGTTAAGACGTTTTTCAACGAGATTTCCTGCGGTGTCTCTTTTTACTGTGTTATCGTGCTTTGTTTTATATTCCGATGATCCTAAAATCTTACTACCTGGCACAGTACGTTGAGTTATTTTCTTATAAAAGCCACATTTTCTGTACATTTTCTTTGTGCTCACTGTATGATTAAGAACAAATATCATGTACCTTAACCTACTAATGACCTGAACATGCACAGTTATAATAAGGGCCTTAGTTTCAGGATATATATATCACCATACAAAGCTGCCAGTTCAATTCATTTCTTCGACTTCAGTTCCCAAGCTTTAAAGGCGCCGATCAGAAAATAAGTTTTCTTTCTGTGATAACATTTTACCTTATTTTGATTGCACTGCCAATTAAAATCAAATATCTTACACACTTAACACCCTGTATTTATAGCTAACAGTAAAATCGGGTTTGTGAATCTATAAATTGTGAATTTTAAAATGAATGAATCACAGAGCGAGAAAGATTAAGTATAATACAGGCCTAAGATGAAAATAGGACCAGCCCCACTTCCACTTTCCCTTCCAAATTTTTCTCTTTAGTCTGAAATGGGGATGGGGCATCACATACTTCGCCACTTTCTGATATTCTCGCTATGAAATTTCAAATGTTTCCTTCCACCCCTGTCATCAATATATTGCTCCAAACAAATAATAACTGCGAACATATCTATTGATATGTTTATTGGTCATGTTGTATTTACGCTGTCCAATTTAGTTAACGGCTTTTTATTTTGTCAATTTTAAAGTTATTTGGATTAAAATTGATTATAGTATGCCGTGTCTTGCTTGCACAACCCCCAATAAATAGTAGGTGACAGTTATAACTAATTTCCGATTAACGTTTTTATTCCTATCCATACGCCCTAGAATTACATTAGGTAGCATTTTGCACAACACGTTCTGTCTGTATATTATATCAATCTACACTACCTGCATTGGAAACCAACGACGTCACAGTATACACTGCCCAAATTGTTGTTGTTGTTTAACCTTTTGACGCCTAATGTCAACTATAGTGGTCGTACCGCACCGCTAACCTCTAAAGTTGCATTTTATGTATTTATTCAACAAATATAGGCACTGAATATTTTAAACATGGTATATACTCTCCGTTTTTTTTCTCTTCAAAATGCAGTTGGTTTCATAATTCTAACGTATTTGGTTCCTGTATTATTCACATTTTATATCCAGGGTGTGCTAAAATTAAAAAATAATTCCGGCGCCAAAAGGTTAAGGAAATATGCCCTGCTTATTAAAAGAGGTGTATGAATCCTGTACTTATACTCCGTCTTCGAGATGGAGTTTGTCAACTTTAAAGCAGGTATTACATATATTTACAACAGTTTTTAAAAATGTTAAAGATTATTCGTAAGATATATTCATTTCCTAAACTACTTTATTATAAAAGGGCATTACGAGATGTACTTGCTCACGGTGTGTCAAAGTATATGTATACGCTTGCAGACACTGTTCCTATTTTAAATCCCATAAGCCACTTCATCAACAATAACAAAACCTGGTCATAGCATTACGCCACACTAAGACACCTAAACCTGGAACTTACTAAAATTGGGTAGTAAGACAGCAGTCTCCTGGCGCACGAGAAAATCTTGTGCAATTTAGTTCACAGGTCTGAAAAGATATGTGATAACAGATATTTAAAAAATATCCCGTGTTATTATTGGTGGGTTCAGCGGGGTGCTTATTTAAAATTAAGTACAGGAACTCAATACACAAATTCAGACAATGGACCGAGTATGAATCCACGTCTGTCTGACCTGCAATACATGTCTCAATATAGTGCCGAGTTGAAGAATGAGTGGAGATATTCCCCCTGCGTGGCCGTGTCAATTAGTAAACAGTTACTGACGTTTCGGAAGATCGTAGTTCCTTTATCTTCACGATGAACGAACGGACGTCTAGGAATCTTTGACACCGAATATGAGAGGCACCAGTAATTACTTTGAATCCATGAGGCGTAACACCCAAGAAGACCTGAATTTTTGACAGCAACGCTGTGGTAGCACCAAATTATGGAATTCGTTAGAGTTTCAGAAAATAGGAAATGTCGATTAAAGTGTAGTGTTAGCGACGAATGACAATGTACAACGGTATGAGACCACATCACTGCAAGATATCTCATAGTTCGTTTATAGACTGAAAGAATCCCCAAAAAATATACACTTCAAACTGAGAACCGTGAATATAATTATAGAATACGGAAGCGAAAACAAATTAGGTACCATGTTTTCTTTTGGGTAATTCCCTGGCGTCTGAGTTCTAATAGCCGACGTTTCGGAACCCTCTATCAGTTCCATCTTCATAGGCAGGTGGATGAAGTATGACAGGGGATGGGATGTGTGGTGTATTTATTCCTGACAGGGTTCTGGCAGGCTGGTGGAGGAACCCAAGGAAGGCCAGTGACCGGATGTGGGCGAGTAGGTGCACAACAGATTGTGGAAGGGGGCAGGTATATAAGTGCGAGTGTGGGTGTGATCACTGTAGTCTACTCGGCAGATGTCTCCTTTTCTTGAGTTTATGTAGCAGTGGTTTCCGGAGAAGCCATCGAAATAGAGATGCATCCTAATAACATCAACAGACATGGGGGTTTCAACCTCAGCAGATCCTGGAAACCACTGCTACACAAACTCAAGAAAAGGAGACATCCACCGAGTACACTACACTGATCCCACCCACACTCGCACTTATATACCTGCCCCCTTCCACAATCTGTTGTGCACCTACCCGCTCACATCCGGTCACTCGCCTTCCATGGGCTCCTCCACCAGCCTGCAAGAACCCTGTCAGGTATAAATACACCACACATCCCATCCCCTGTCATATTTCATCCACCTGCTTATGAAGATGGAACTGATAGAGGGTTCCGAAACGTCGGCTATTAGAACTCAGACGCTGGGGAATTACCCAAAAGAAAACACATTACGGTATAAAACGTTTTACGTTGTTTAACTCTCAGCTGCAATCAGCCATTCGAATGGGCTGTTGATTAGTGAATTAGAAATTTGGAAAAACAAAATAAAATTATTGGAACGTCATAGGCGACACTTAAAAAAGCCAAGAAGATTGGAACTTTTGATTTAAATTAGGTGAGTGTCATGGAATGTGTAGTTATATTTTTACGTGTATAAGTGCAGTTGGCAAATAGTGTTATGTATACAGTACACGTACATGCTTTTTTAAACCCGTAAAATAACAGTCATTTTTAAATTATGATCTCTAAAATTCATGAGTTTTCTTTTGATTCAAAGAAACGGTGTATATTATATAATACAGTTTGTTTTGTATTGTTTTCTGTTTGCGCGACTATCATATTTGGATATTTTGTTGTGGTCATGAAGGAGTATGATATGTGACTTTGCAGTTCGAACACGCGTGATGTCTGTTGCCCCTGCTTCAGTATTTGTCAGGGAATTACAGTTTAAACACAGTTGTTTGGTAAATTGCTGAATTGTCGCAATCGAACCCATACTATCCGAAACTAGATTTTATCTCTTGCAGCTCTGCCTTAGTAATTGTGTATTCCATGTCACACGTTATGTGCCTACCGAACCTGAAACGCCTCAGATATCACGTGTCCTGGGAATAGGAAGTAGTCGGTGAAATTCAACGTGTATAATTTGGTCCAATGTTCGATGGTTAGCATGTTCACTGTGCGGGTCGCTGCAGTAGATTGAATGTCACATCCTATGGATTTCTTGCACAACCTCGACAGACAATAACAATCATAGCGCAGGAAACAGGAGAGCAGACGCAGCCTGTTGTGGTTACAGGCCGTCAGACATGATAAATGCTTCCATCACCTGAAAAGATATATTTGTGTTAAGGTGAGAGTGTTAAGTGCTGAACACACTGGTGTACAACAAGCACTCAGACTGCTTGATATGTTTCAGACTATATGTTCATGGAAAGGAAAATTTGCTATATGTAATTTACTCTGTTGACCTAAAGCTACTTAATTAATCCTTATTTTTTTGAAGAGCAACATGTATGGAAACTGAAACGTGTATTTTACATTTTCCTGAAGGATACATTCATGCTTTCTGCATAATGCCACGTATGTAAAGCAAAATGTGATGTAAATCGTATAGGAATATTATGTAGCCCCAAATGCCAAAGACAAAATTAACATGTATTTGAGTTCAAAGCAAGATATTCTGCTTGCCTGATAATTTCTCACATCTTCAAGAAAAGATTGATTATAATATTAAAATAAACAATAAATTCAATAAGCCACACTTATTTGTTGAATTAGGAATTTTTTCATTCATCACCTCAGTGCGTTTTTCTGGCATGTTAATAATTTCATTAATTCGTAATATTTTAGCTTTTACTTTAAAATGGACGGACTTAGTTAGGGTAAAATAAGTAAAATTGTTTGGATCAGACTTGACCATCTAGACACTGAATACACAATTTATAAATGCGTATGCAAAGTAGGCTAAGTGATAAATTTGTACACTTTCGTTGTTCGTTCCTCGGGCTCGGCAAACTAACTCAGTTCGGTGGCTCCGAAATCCTAACCACTGGGAATGTTCACGGGTTGGTCACTTAACGGATTCGCACCCCTGTGAAATATTCCACTCGAGTCGCACAAGTAAGAAACACAGTACATTTTATCGAACTTAATTGCTATTAAATCTATAGTGAGCTGAACTTACATGCACTAATATAAACCGCCAACTAGATGCAACAATAATCATTTTATTAATAATTTCAATCAGCTCAACATGTTTCAGGCGATGATTTCGCCCATCCTCAGGAGCACTAGACTGTGTTTACAGCTTGTGGTATAAAGCACCGACGATACTGCCTGCTGGTGACCAGGATGAGGTGGAAATCAGTTCCACTCAGTTCCACCTCACGTTTATACCTACCTATTCTAATCTTCCTTCTACCCTTCTCTTCTTTAGCCACTATCTAGAACAAACTTCCTGCTTACTACCATCGCTACCTTTCCTTCCTGGAAGCGAAATTTCTGTCCACCTGCTTCTCTACAAAGCTGCTAATCCTTTTAAACTCTCCTGTCTTGCTAATGCTACCAGTACATTCCTACAACATTCTTCCTTACAGAGAAGATATGCTATTGAAATTCACATAATTCCGAAGTAAAAGCTATACATATTTATGGAGTGTACAGAAGTTAAGTGTATTTATGCAGGGTCGTGTTATGAATGTAACAAAGGAAATGATCAGACTTTCATGGGGAAAGCACAAAACACAAGCAATTAAGATTAAACTCTGTAATTATCGTGTCATATCTACAACACTGAATCAGGTTAAGTGGGTAAAACATTAAACCTCAAAGTAGCATACATGAGCTGAGTTAGACAATAATAATCAAACACATTGCACAAACACATAACATGAAACGTGTTAATCAAAAGTCATTAAAGTCGATTGACTCAAACATAGTTAGAGTTACTCAGGCATCTTACTAAAACTGATCATCGTACAAATTACCATAAGTAATAATACAACGCTGTAATTATAGAAACGCTTTGACTGTATGTCCTTAACATTGACTGGATTTGTTTTAACCTCGCATTCCAATCTTTTTAACTTCGTCGTTCTCTTTCATTTTGTTATTTTTCACGTACTTTCTCTTAGCTGCACTGATCCCACCTTTTAGTTCCAGTGGTCATGGCGCTCCCTTGACTCACCATACTGCATTGCCTGCTATATATATTACTACCAATAATCATGTATTCTTCGTATCAACTACCATAAATAATTGGCTAAATAAGTGAGGCATAAAGATATTAACCAAATAGGCATACTGACATTATTATGGAGCCTGATGTCTAGTATATCTTGCAGAAATTTCCTGCAATTATTTATATAGACGGGAGTACCTATTGTGATGTCCTCAAGCACTTTAACTCTAGAATTCTTAACCTACAGTTACATTGCTCATGCATTACCTAATGACACACACTGTGCATTTCCTAGAACAAGGCTTCGAAGAATTTTAAAAGAGAATTTTATATCATGAATTTCGTCATCCCCGTTGTGTTCTATGAAATAACTAATGTAGAGTTTGTGTACTGGTCTAACACAATTATGTATTGGTAGAACATAATATATGTTTTGTATAACTGCTTAATAAGTGTTGCATGTACAACCTGAAGATGGCCATTATCAAGCGCCGAAACATGTAGTTGTACCTTATGTAGAAAATACCTTATATTCTACCAATAAATATAGTTTTGTTAGACGAGTACACACACTCTACATTAGTTAAGAGAATTTAAATTTGCAACTTTCTAATCTGTTATTCTCTTTCTTGGTCTTTCTCTTTCTTCGTAATTGTTGTCTGTCTTCATTATAAGCTTTGACTGATTTCATGTTCAACTGACCCTTAATCTTTCTTCTTTCGTCTGTTAGCTCCTAAGAACGTATAGACGGCGGTATTGATCTGCTAACAATTTATGGCCCTTCAAATTAACTAATAAACTTATTAGTCACTTCTGTGATGGCATCTGGTATAGGTTATGTTTTCAACAGGACCTTTTCATGAAGTTGCGGTGTTCATCTTGCCTTTTTATCTGTATGTGCGAAGGCTAATACAACTGTGTAATGGCTCTCGTGTGCATTCTTAATCATCTTTCTGCCTGGAAGTTAATAACTAAGACACGGTCAACACAGAAGTCCATTCCCATCAAAAGATTCGTCACTAGTTGAGGAGTAAGGAGGAAGATTTGATATTTGATCACTTATCACATCATTGCGATGAAACTCGATCATTGTTTGCCTTCTCTCGCGTTTAGCTTTATCAGGCAGAGCAATCTGTAAAACAACATTTTGTGTTGGTAGTTCGAAACTGCTTAATCCTTTTGTTTTTAAGTCATTGTGTAAGTCTTCTGAAATCACAGAACACTTGCATCTTGTGAGGGCGGTGCATATTTGGCTGTCTATTAAAATCTTTATTTGTGAGCAAGATTCAACATTTTTTTCATTCACCAAATACAAACAAATTACGTCCACTTCTCTAGGTATATCTTTCTGTGAATTTAAATTTTCAAAGTCTTCTGTTCCTCTACATTCAGAAGCTCTTTCGATTATACTATTTAATCAAAATTTCGTATTAATCTCGCGTTTTCGTTTTGACCTTGGCTGGGTTCTACCTGACTTTGGACTACCTGCCGACCATAAAGGTTTCAACATTCTAGTTTTCCTGGGCTTGTCTGATCTGCTTTGTTCGGTCCGGTGGTCTCCGGTCTACCTCCTTCTCATTGCTTCTGTTCGGTGGTTCAAATTCCCAAAGTCTTACGTTGTCCTGAAGCTCGCTTTGAATACGGAGTCTTTGATTGTTTATCTGTTTCCTTCCGTATCGGATTGCCTCTTATTCTGGTGGTAATCCCTTTGATACTCATCTCTCTTATTACTAGCATTTCTCATTTCTTTGTTACAGAATTCGCTGTAGTTTGGCTCCTGTCAAAATTCCCCACGTGATTTCTTTTCCTCCTCCAGGACTTGGAACTTACCTAGGAAGGTAATCTAAGTAGCAACTTCTACTTGCTCTGTTAATTCAGAAGTCTCTGCTCGAATCCTAGTTTTCAACATTTCCGACAATTTATAGTTCTCAGCCTGCTTTTGCTCTGCTAATTTACGACTTTCTGATTGGAGCATTTTTCTATTTTGGGCCTGAAAACCTTTCACAACGTCGGCTAACATTGTCCATAGCTGATCGGCAGACATGACAGGGCTGTCGAGCGATTTCGCAGGTTTGTTGACCTGCGTGTGGGCTAACTTGTTCACATTATTACTATTCTGCCTCTCTGACGGATCCTTTCCTCACTTCAGACCGTCACACTCTATGTCCCACAACATTCTGCTACTGGTTTTGCACATCTCGTATCTAAGTCTTCCATTTTGTGATTCTTTTTCTAGAATCACACTCCTATTTCTCAACCTAAGTTCTGCCATAATTATTGTACAAATCACTCAGTCTTACACTTGCTATTGTTGCGCATCTGCACTTACTGGAGCTGGTAAATACGACGATGTGTTTGGCTGACACCTCCCTCTCGGTGGCGTTGTTGCTAGGCTTACCAGCGGGTATATTTTCAGTATCCGGTCACTCTGTTGCCGTTCAGTCGCTGCCTATCGTTGGAATTGTAGCCAACATTGTTGGTGCAACAGAGAGAGCGATTACAAGCGTCAGTTGCGGGCATTTCGGTACCGTCCGTCTTAAATTTAAACCGCCTACGTACATTCAACAAACCGTTGGTGATAAGTAGGAGGGGTTGCATATAGACAGCTTTAAACGGGAAAACGATTAGCGGCAGATAACGGAATTGGGTGACTGACGTTAGCAGTCGAGTAAGAGAGCTGAGTGAGCGAGATGGTGTATAGTGTGGTCACCATAAAAACAAAGGGTTATTATTTCTGGAGGGAAACGACGGTTGTTTTCTTTCCTTGTGTCAGAATATGATTTTTATTTGTTTAACTGGATAAGAGTAGACTTTACAACACAGATACAAATAAATAAATAAATAAATGCATAAACAAATAGTGAAAACTATATCAGATTCGATTAACCCCTCACGTATCGCGCAAAAAGTTTCACCTACCGCACAGAGCAAGTCAGGCCGATCGAGGTACAAATGATGATCATGTATAGAGTGTTTGATGCTTCTCGGTCCGTATTTTGTGTGGCTTGAAAGTCTGCAATTCGCAGTCGACGTTGCGGTGTTTTTCCCTTAATTCCTGTCGCTTCCAGATTTCTTCACTTCATTATCTTTTTTGTTTTGATTTGAATTGATTTAAGCGTACCGTTTGGTTACAGTCGGGCGGCAATGGATCTTCGCGCTCCAGATAAGGCGAATAATTCTTGAGTAGTTGACAGCCTTATAGATTTTCAAAGCGCACTCTGCTCCTTAAAGTGAATCAGTCAATTGCTTTGTTAGTTAACATATTTGCGTAAGCAGACATTTCGAACAGCGTTTATTTAACATGACAATGTTTATTACAGACTTGATTGAATGATTCTTTGCTTAGTAAACGACTTTTTTACGTGACTACGTAATGTAGTTTCGATCTTTGATGTGTGTTGGACCGTGCATCATTGTTATAACTGAAGAATAAGAACCAATTACATTCTACTTATTATTTTATTGTACTTCTTAGAGGCCCAACATGTTTCGGGCACTACTATGCCCATCATCAGAAGCTCACGACCGTAATGTTGATTACCACATTGGTCGTCTCGTTCTTGAGTTGCTGTATGTTGGACGTTAGGTGCGGTTAGGCTGGAGTAGTGTCCGGGCTGCAGGCTGCAGCCAGGACTCTACTCCACTACTACGACAAATGTGTCCATCAACATTATAGTCGTGAGCTTCTGATGATGAGCATAGTAGTGCCCGAAACATGTTGAGCTTATAAGAAGTACAATAAAATAATACGTAGCATCTAGTTAGTTCTTATTCTTCAGTAGTGTTGATCATTTGTCTATCAGTGAACAATGAGCTGTAAAGGATACAGACGGCATCTCTCAAGACGTACCGTAAACGAAAATTTTAAGCAGAATAACTCCTCTGTTTTAACATCTTAACATGAGCCATCCCGAAGTGTTTCAATTGATACTCAAGAATAGGTCAGTTAAAACACAACAGTTTTTATTAGTTTTACTAATTAGATGTGGCGACAAGTTTCGACTTAAAATGTCATCATCAGGCCATTTAAGAACCACAGTAGTAAAGGCACATTAAGTAGCAGTGCACAAATTTTGGATCCCAAAAATGTTTACATGAATAACATAGTACAGAATAAGTGGAGTAATACAATAAAACACAATAGAAAGAGCGATAAATATTAAAAACAGGTAAAAGTGGTAATTATAAGTAACAAAAAGCATATCCCAATAGATATTAACCCTTTACAAACGAAGCGCTGAATGGTTTATTTAAAGGCTCAGTCCGTACCGCGCCGTAAACACTTTTCATCTCGGTTATAAAAACCAAACACTTTTTGCTGTAAGTGGCACAAGTCGCTGTTTGTTCTCAAATACAGAACACATAAATACAGTGTGGGCAGAGCGTACAGTTGTTGAATGTTAGACTTGTTGGTGCATCACTTAACCAGTAGTCTTTAAAAGCTTAAGGGTGGGTAGTTTGTTTTATCTTATTAACACCGAGTGCTGGCGTAAACTGTACGAAGAATTATTCTTGGAGCTCTGGGGCGTTATCTGATTCTTACCACCAAGCACCGCATGTCACTCTCTATTTATAACAGTTGACAAACGAGTTGTTTCGTTACGCACGTCTAAATTACGAAGGGACAAGAAGGCGCAACCATAATTCCGGATTGTTATTAACAAATACTTTTCACTGTAGCAGTAACAACACTCAAGCGCCATAAATGTTCTGTTCAGAAACTGCCTTAGTCTGAGTGTTCCGCGAATTCAGGAAATTGCATTTCCGTCACGAAGTTGTTACTTGAAGTGGAGGTAAAACTACACGGGATGACGGAAACGTACTTGCTTGACAGTGCTTGTGTGTGTCTGTGTGGCGTGTGCTGTGTAGATGTGACTGTCGGGTCGGGGTTGCTGCACGCTCGGTAATTGTTTGTTAACGCTTCTGCAGCTTGAAGCGCTCATGTTGCTCTTTTTAATTGTGTCGCACAACAGCTTGGTGCCTGCAGGAAATAAGATAACTGAGTCGTGTTTCATTTCCGGCATTGAGTCTTTATACGTTTCTTCAACACGATTACCGTAACATCATCTCTTAATTACCTTCCAAGCAAACAAAAGTCATCACACAAGTGCTGCAACGTTGAATTTCACTCGGCGAACAAGTTGGAGGTATTCCTTATTCGATTCTTCTTCTTCCTCAACCTCCTGCTCTGCACCCTTTCCTTCTATTTATTTTTTCTTCTTATTCTTCTTCTTCTTCTTTGCTCTTCTTCTGCACTTATGTATTCGGTTCTCTGGTCTGTTCTGATTCAGAATTAATAACAAGAAAGGAAAAATCAATGCGTTCAGTAGAATGAGAAAACTAAGACACAAATCCCTTGCTAATGAAAAGATCCGAACCTGTCATACAATATTTCTGCTTTCAAATAAGGTACACACCTTAAATTTGCACTGCACCGAAATTGACAGAGTGGGGTCTTCATGAAATTAAAATTGTTAACACTGAGAGGGTAATCTTTAGGTGCAACATCCCCGTTGTGTTATAAGCAATTAGGGAGGAGGTGGGGTACGTCAAAACACAGTTGTCTTGTATCCTATTTATTATGCTGACGACGAAGACATGTTTCGGGTACTGTGGGCCATCTTCAGGTCACAAAAATATTTATAATGGAAAACTATACAGAGTACTATCACAGTGTAGGCGCATATTCTAAACTTCAACGAGATCTCTTTGTCGGTTGGATTATACATATTGAGTATATACGTGTACATATGTATAATCCAACCAAAAACGAGATCTCGTTGAAAGTTTAGAACATGAACCTTTATTGTGATCATACTCTTTATAGTTTTATATATAGTTTTATATAGTATACATTTTTGTGAACTGAACATGGCCCACAGTGGCCGAAACGTGTCGTCGTTAGCATAATAAATAGGATACAAGACAGTTGAGTTTTGATGTACCCCACCCCTTCCCTAACTTAGAAGGTATTTAAGATTTTCATCTTTGGTACTACGAGATGGTTAGCAAGCGCATTTGGACCTACGGGAGATGTAGTGACAACGACCTGTGATGAAATTAAACACTTTGAAATTTGTTGTTTGTGCGCAAGTATTTGAAGATTTACGTCCTACGTCACAAGTATACAGAATCGCTGTTTCAAGGGATAATCGCTTTTCTTTGTGCAGGAAAGAGCCCACTGTTTATGGTGATAATCGTATGAAATACTGTGTGGAGCGAGTACACAGTTCTTGCAGGCACTCCATACAGTTGCCATCGTGCGTTAAGGCGTTCAGTTAACAATTGATGTTTTACGTAACTATAAATAATTCAGACGATCGCTATAGTGTATAGATAAAACTTTACCTTTGTTGTGTAAATATTTAACTGGAGAGAATCATGAAAGCCACAAGAAGTCGCAGTTTACCTGAGACTCTTAACACCGCGAACCCCCTAGCACAACGCAAAGAGATATGTGCTGTATATATTAATAATTGTCCAACGAGATGCAACATAAAGCAGTCTATTTATTATTCTGCAAGTTCATTCTACATGTTTCTGGTGTCAACGACACCCATCATCAGGAGTACATACAACTGTAACTACAGCCTCCGGTACTGGTCATCTTTTTTGAACAGCTACCTCCTTCCAACGTGGCCAAGCTTGTTGTAGTTACAGTTTTATGTACTCCTGATGATAGGTGTGGTTGGCACCCGAAACATGTAGAGTGAACTTGCAGAATAATAAATAGACTGCTTTGTGTCGCATCTCGTTGGACAATTATTAATATAGATGAGCGATGCACGGAACCATAAACATAGGATAGGTGCTGATTCTTACCGTAGGTTTCTGTGACCATGAAGGTGATGATTTCTGTTGTTTTTAGCATAGAACTTGTTAAAATTGCAATGGTTGTTTGGAGCTCTTTGTTAAATTCGCTTGACTCAGGACATTCCAAGAAAAACTTGTCCACCTAATGCATTCATCCGTACTGATGGTCAATCGACTTTTAGCCAACTCTATTATACATACATGCAACTGTCAACTCATCCAGGAACAAATCAAATTCACAACTTGAACATAGTATAACCTATTTCTCGAATAATTCAGTCTTCTGTGACGTAACTCTGTGTCGACGGTAAATGGTTGTTGACGATTAATATAAGTAATAGAATTTGTTAATGTTTCGACACATCTTTCCCGCATTCATCTTCAGGGTCATGTAATCCATGACCTGGATTTGTTGAACCCTGACGATGGAGGAAATACGACTTTTCGAAACATCATTTACTATTCAGCAGTCGACATGGCTTAACGTCTCAAAAGGCTTACACCTCTATCGCTACAGCTCTATTCTGTCAGTCTAACTCTTTTAAATGGCGTTTTATCCACGCTAGAATAAACGAATTCACAGCCTTGAGTCGGTTTCACAAGTTGGTAGCTTGCTCTCCATTCCACGTGTATTGGGTTAGGCCACTTCAAGCCAGCTTTTAAGTACGTGGACTTCGTTCCACGACACGTATAACTGGTGGTTTCTTACGTAAAATGCATTCATTATCCACACATAATTGTCATACCATCACCTGAAGCTCTTACGTCCTATAATTACGTTGAATTTTCACTTCGTCCAGAAAATATTTCTGGTAAATATTTGGATCCTAATAATATATATAGTATTATAACTGACACAGTCACGTGGTGAGGAGTTCTTAAGAAATGTGGTTACGTTAGTGTAGGTTTCGTGCATAGTACGGACTATATCACGCTTCTTTGTTGAAACTGCGTTTTTTCTGATGTACTAATTTTTTACAAAATCCCAAAAATTTGCATCTGTTAAGCATATGGAAAAGATTGCTCTGTGCCCAACCCTGCGTACAGGATCGTAAGGAACCATATAACCCCTTGATCCCACGCTAGTGGCCAGATTTTTGGGTTATGTGTGGCTCAGTTCCGGTGTGCGATCGCCATACCCTCTCTTACATTGCATCCACTACGAGTGTATTCACACATATCGACAAAACATCAGAACAGTCCAGATTTATAAGGTACTAGTTTCTGTCGAATATTAATTACAGAGTGACAAAGAGGGCGATTGTCATCGAAACCTACACAGTGAAGAAATCATGTGTAAGAAGAAGCGAGTTTAGAATTAAGTTTTTTGTTGCTGCAGTTTCTTCAGTGTAACGACTGGCGAAAAATTAGAACAGGCTGTTTCTTGGAGAAGAAACGAGAGAGAAAATTAAGTGTTCTTTGAGAAGAGCATTACAATTAAAATGTAACTTGCTTATAAAAATCTTCTCGAAAATCTTCATTGCTTAAGGTTCCGTGCTTGATACAGTGCAGCAGTGTGTCTTGGTAAAACTGACCCATTGCCAATTTACGCGTGCTTGGAATAGGAGATTTATTAAAGGGCCAGATAAACGTACAAAATAACAGAAACCTGTATTCTGGTCATCCCACACTAATAAACGAAGGACCGTTATTTGCCATTAATTTTGGAATAAGGCGTTTCTCTCACTGCAACAAGAATAATCGAGCACGATTATTTTCTGATACGGTATATGTATACAGATACATTGGGCACAATATTGGACTGTTGTTGTGTCAGTTTCGGTGATGAGGGTAATAAATGTGGGTTCTTCCAGCAAGACAGTGTCTTCGCGCATACAGGCAATGATTTGTGATCGTCTTACGAAATATTTTATAGAACCAGAAAATTAGTCATCATTTGGTCCTTGCTTGGTTTCCCTGCCCAAAACCATGGGGCTCTTATATAAAGGTAATGAAAAAAAGAAAATTTTTATAAAAAAAACCACACACACAGAAGACGACCTTAAATTATCAGACGCGCAATATGGGTAACTTCCAAGCAAACAATGCAAACAATTACTAATAATATGTTAACAAGGAATCCAGTAGGACTGAGCAATGCAGGAAAAAATTTTCTGCGCTTGCTTTCACGAAAGTTAAGTTATATAATACGCAGTGTTAATGTGTATTCTTAGATCTGTTCCAGGTTTAAGTTTTGCACTCTGTTCTGTGCAGGCGTAAAGTGTTTGTCGCTGAAATTGTAGACATTTTTGTGATGGAATAATATTGTCTAAGTACGATAGATATCAATTTTCAGAAACGACACGAAAACTAAAACTAGGAGTTGCGTGTATTATAAATTGAATAATATTATGTGTGTACACACACTTCTTTAAAATAAACTAACACTTCTGTAAGAAATTCGCCAGAGAAATTTGTATATTTTTTTAGAAAAATATGTGCTTAAAACTTTATGTCAAACACTGGTATGTTTACAGTGCCTATTTAAATTCTCTTATAGAAAACATATAAAGTCTATTTTAATCTTTATTTCGCATACAGAATTTAATTTCTTGTAACTTCCTTAAAGCACAACAAAATAAAAGTTGGGTTGTATCATCGTGCCCCAAAATTAACTACCGTGTTTACTTGCGAAATATTATTTACTGGCAGAAGCTTCTACGATTCAGGCAGCCTGTAGATATGAATAAAATTACAGTTTATTCACAACAAATATCCAGGATTGGCCTACAAGCTTCTTTGTGTTCTCTAACACAACCAATTGACTCTTCTCCCCCCCCCCCAACTTCCCATTACTCTGCTTGCAAGGACGATCACTTACATCAAACTTAGAAATATTAGTAACGTTATAACCGGGGAAAGTAAAAGATTTGGAAGCTCTCTTTCCACAAAACATTGTGATGCTTGTATTTCTTCCAGTGTTTCCATCGAGACAAATATGCTACGAGGTAAAATGGATTATACCTCTAAAACATCTTTTTGTTAACTTCGCACAAATATCAGGCTATATTACTGACATTAGGTTGCCTCAAAGCTAGGCATCACCACGTGTTTGTAATTTTAACGTGCTTAAGAAACTCGCTTTGGAAAAGGCAATCGACTTGTCGTACAACAGACTACGAATTGAATAACAAATTTCAAAGATTAAATGTTAATCTGGCTTGTTCCAGAATGTTTCAGTCTCTGCACTGAGAGTTGCGTGAATTATAAATAAACTAATAAATAAATACAATGTTTAGCTAGCCGTTTATGTGTATAATTTCCTTAGGCCAGCCTACAGATCAAGACTGTACTTAATTAAATCATAATGTATTATACGGAAAAGTGTGCTTATGTTCCAAATTGTTCTTCCGAAATAGAGTGATTAATTAAACACTGCAGCATGGCCTCCACTGAAAGGTTCGTACTTGCTGGTATTGTCAGGGAATGTTTTACCTTCCTGTGTAAACGTTAGATTCATTACAGTGTCAACGAGATGCTGCCATCTGTTCCTGTCTGACTCAGCTAAACTGTGTCCACTTCTTGTATGTTTAGGATCCTCTTGTCCTTCAGTCAACGTCTATCTCTTTAAAGGTACGATATATCTTCCCGTTCAGGTTTGCAGACTGACATTTTTTGGTTACTTCTTCAGTAATTCTGTGCAATAGACTTGACGGTCAAGGAATTGGGCTTTTCTGTGGCGACGGGGAATTTTTTTTGTCTTATCCCGGTCGTCTCCAGGACTGTTGCAGGCCCTTGTCCTTTGGGTACCGAGGGCTGTTTCCTGAACATATTGCGGTCCGAGTCTGCGGCTCTGCTCGCACTCCCATCTTACTCGTGTCTACAGCCTAAGGGTGCGTACACACCAACAGAGTAGAGTCGAGTCCAATCCAGTCCACTCAGACTCACAAAGACGCGGCAGTCACTCTGTGGCTTACTTACAATGGCAGCCGCGGTAGTGCTTACACACCAGCAGAGTCGAGTCGAGTCGAGTCACGAGTCTTGCCGAGTCAAGAGTCTGGATGCCGCATGTTCCATTTTCGTTAGTCAGACTCTAGTGATAGGGCGTGACGGCTGCTATCTCGAGGAAGAAACGGATGTGGAAAAGCTTATTCTTTTAGTTAAGGACCACGAGGCATTTTACGACGCCTCGCGTTGTGAACATCGGAATCGCGTCTTACATTGATGGTGATGTTCATAACAACAAAAACAACAGCACCACTAACAACAGTAATAATGTTCTTATTGTTATTAGGCCTTCTATTTAAAGTCTGTATACGTTATTTTTGGCGTAATAGAGAGTGACAACCGACTTTCAGCTGGCTTCAAATTAAAGATAGTTTAATGTGTTTGTAGTGTATTATTACTATTATTATTATCATCATTATCATCATCATTCTTTTAATCAAGGGATAGTTGAAAGAAGGAAGTAATAATAGTAACGGAATGTGCTACTTAAAATATTTTCTTTACTCTAAGTTAATTATATTCGGATTAAGTTCGTGGCTTCAGGGGGAAAGCTTCATCCCCAACAAAGTACAGTGGGATACTTATGCTTGTACGTACCTGGAATATTTCTAATTGGAGGAACATTTCAGTCACCAGATCTAAACGCCTTTCCAAAATTTGAGTTACTAAAAACACTGCTATTAATGTCACGTCCGTGGGATCCTACATCAATCCGTGTGAAGCAGCAGTTTGCATCATTCACACCTAGCAAATTCATTGAGTGAAAGCTTTTGTATTTCAAAGATCTTGCGTTTGGTGGACATTTGATGCGGCAGTGTTTCCTCTCTCTGCTTCCTATGCAATTAGTCATTTTACAAATATCGTTGAAATCATCTGCAATTCCCAGCCATATTTCCGAAGTAGGGACTGTTATATATATATATATTGGTTTCAGTACCTTCCAAACGGCTTTGTCGGACTCACGTACAATGCCCTCTACTGTATTCTTTCCAACTCGTAAAAAGTGTCCCAAAGACTCCCAGAAATGTAAGGACAAGTGACAAAACTTAGGAAGTACTTATATGAGGGAAAGAAGAAAATCAAAAGAAAAAATATCATGAAGTGGGGCTACGGTTAGAGGGAAATGGTCATTTTATGGTGTCATGAATTTTTTGGAGTACTACTTGCAGCGTAGAACTATGTAAATATTCCAGAGACAGTAGCTGCAACTGATGTTTCATTCATTGATGCAGATGAAACTGAAATGGACAATTCTGAACAACTGTAAGGAGAAAATATAATTTAAGATCAGAAAACGTAAGGAGGGTCGAGTAAAAAAGAGCAGCCAGCAGGAATTAAAAGAGGAGGAAAAATACAAAAATTAACTGCTGTTGATATAGGCAGACAATACTTGGACACCTTGAAAGAAATAGGTAATGAATGGAGGAGATCTTGTTTCGAATATCCTTTACAATTCTAATTGAACAAAAAAAGATATAGGATACTCTCTGTCCCTCTGTTTATATATATATATATAAAATTGAAGAAATAAAAGATAAATAGAAGTAAATAATGTTACTATCTAGGACACTAACTAAGAAAAACGGTAGCTCCAATAATATCGAGAATTCCTTTCTTGTCTCCTACAGATTTTTATAGCACGTACCTAAAAAAATACAAGTGTTTCTTCAGGTGTAATCGACCTCCTATAGTAGGTGTTTTGTTTTTGTATTTCCTCTCCCACCAGTTGTGACAGACGGTAGAACTGCTCGATATTCATTCTAAAAAACCCATGGAATTTCTCTTCATCCTCGAGCATATCCGGATACAATTGGCTAAATATTTCGAAACCTGGTCTCTTTATGTTTATCGGGTGCACCCACATGTTCCGTCTCTTACGATGCCACCTCCTTCTCCACATAATCGTGTGCAAAACAAGCATGTTAAAATTTTCCATCGTTGTAGATTTCTTTACTTGTGCACTGTTCAAAGCGTACTAAAAACCCAGTGGGACTCGCGGAGACTTGACTGGACTCGACTCGGTCGGTGTGAACACCCCTTGACTCTAGAGTCTGACTGGAATGGATTGGACTCGACTCGACTCTGTTGGTGTGTACGCACCCTAAATCAGGCCTGACCAACCTGTAGCTCTTCTGCAATTTCTTGTCCAAGACAGTGTTGTGTTGCCCGAGGAGATAGTTTAAATAACAAATGTCTTTTAATCCATTCCCTGGTAAAGTCGGATTATAACTTCGAAAAGTTTTGAAGACTCGTGAACTGTTTATTTGACGATGACGTATATCATATTACTAATTCATTTTGCAAAAATTTGCTAAAATTAGCGATACGTGTGTTTACTGTACGACATCAGGTCTTGTTCTAGGAAGGTAAATTTTCTCTGTGCGCCACATGTAGACATGTGGATTTGTTGCTCCACTTATTCTTCACCTCGGAACGCTGTGAAGTTAAGCGGGTATCCTTACGAGCAGGCCTCTTAACTCCGGGGGAAAGATTCGGCGGTGTTGATGTAATAAGCGGCTGGGTGGGCTGCAGGTCCATTCCGGACATTGTGGAGAAAAGATAAGTATCTTGGTCCTGCCGAATATCGCTCTACATATCCTCGTTTGATTAAAGTACATTTTAGTATTGTGGGCGGGGTAGCTCAGTCGGTATAGCGACTGACTACGGGCTGGACGGTCCGGGATCGAATCCCGGTGGGGACGAGATTTTCCGCACCTGTCCAGATCGGCCCTGGGGCCCACCCAGCCTCCTGTAAAATGGGTACCGAATCTTTCCCGGGGGTAAAGTGCGGTCGGGGTGTGCTGCTGATCACCCACCCCCTTCTAGTGCCGCGGTCATGTAAGAGTAGAGCTATAACTCTACCCACCCTCTGGACCACACCGGGCCTGTAACGGGATCACTTTACTTTTGCCTTTTACATTTTAGTATTGTCTTCCTACCGATGCCTAATTCTTCCATCTGGTTCCTTTCCCTTCCTGTTTTTGACTAAATTTTTGTGTACTTTTTTCATTCCTCGTACGTGTAACCTTCCTGTCCATCTTTTTAAACCTCTGTGACTTCATCACTCAATGAACGTGTTCGGAAGAGTAGGTATTAAACAGCCCCATTTGTAAATTTTCTTTACCTTTTGTGTTTCTTTAACCCCCAAGTTACAATATTATTCACAGCAACATAAATCAGTGGTCTTCAGATGTATTTCTTTTGGAACGAGGTACGAAGTTTCATAAGCGTAATCCACAAAAACTGAGTCTATAATTTGTGTGTTGCTGAACCCATTATGCAAAAATAACAGGAAGCATGCAACCTGTATGCACTGACAATGGAAATGTAAAAAAATCGTATGACTATTTTTGGCATTTCTATGTCCACAAGGCCTCATCAGCGAGTTCGGTGGCTGATGCTTGTCGAGCAGCAGAGACAAATCAATATGGATTACCCCCAAATGTGAGAGATTTGTTTTCCACTGATTACCCAGCATGCGTTGTGAATGACACGACTGATGTTCTGGAAATGTAAACAGTACCAACAACAAAAATACAATGCATCTTTCTATTATAGTGATGCATAGTTGTGTACTTAGAGTGATTAACGCAAAATCATGAATTCAGAAGATTACATTTAAATCTGCTTATCTAGTCTACTTAATTAACATTTACTAAAATAACTCGTTGGCATGACGGATTTTAGAGGCTTGAAATGCTATTTCTTCTCAATTTTGTTGTGTAATTGTCACGTGGGGCAGGGATCTTTCTGTGAAGCCAGTATTCACCCCGAAAGCCTAAACGTGTTCTGAACTGTCCGCAGCCATAATGTTCATTACCGTTTCCAAACGTCCCAGCCACTGTACTGTACCAACCCTGAACTAATTGTACTGATGCATTACCTTACAGCTGTTTCTTCAAGGTTTGTTTCAATATTTTCTTCCACCTGCCCATACACACGCTTCTCGAGTGTTGTGTATTTTCTTCAGTCTTACCAGCCAGTATTATACACGTATCCTCCTTCCGCATGATGCATTTTCCAGCTATTTCTCCTTCAGTTTATGAGCAGAATAGGAACTGGCTTACTTACTTACTGACTTACTCCATGGTGCCGAGTCCTTCTTGAGAAGCTAACTGGTTTGCAGCTAGTCAAGAAATTCCCCGCATTTCATGGAACCCGAAGGTTCATTACCGTACTCACAAGCGTCCGCCACCTGTC
>Ga0136643_10001647_pt1:5000-27699 | contig 27699 bp, 17 predicted proteins | sample TergutLab28metaG_FD_96883 | JGI IMG/M metagenome (GOLD analysis project Ga0136643, IMG submission 96883) | Labiotermes labralis P1 segment gut microbial communities from Petit-Saut dam, French Guiana - Lab288 P1 (version 3) (version 3) | ecosystem: Host-associated > Arthropoda... | reverse complement strand
GGAATTTTTGCCTTAAATAGGCAAACCTTACGCTTATTTCATCCATCGCTTTCACAGATTTTTTTTTAACTAAGCTCGATATGCAATGGAGACAAATATATTTTAGACATAGTTGAATAAAGAGAGACCAACTTGATGTCACTTGCTTTATTATTTCAGTGCTTCAGCCTGCATACGGATACCACACCACACCACCCCAGCCAAACCACAACGTAACATCAACACACATCGAACCAGAACAATACAACCCATGAAATAACTCATCAAATAAGTCGCAAGCTCCTGAGGATGGATGTATTAACATCCGAAACATGTTGAACAGTAAATAATGAAATAATAAAGCAAGTGACATCAATTTGGTCTCACTTTATTCAACTATCAAGATGATACACGGTCCAATAAACGTAATATTTTAGACATATCTCCTAAAGCAGGATGTGCCACATTCTACTGACGTGATGTTGTTTCTGAGCTGAGTGGCCATGTTGTTATTCTACAGACGGAATCCCGCGTTCGGCTGTCCCATTCACATTTTAAGGAGCAGAAATTAGTGTATCCGCCTGGCAGCACAATAGGCATTGCTATGACGTTTAGGTCAGTGATTATGTTCCACCCGTGTTCTTCTTAGCACATATGTTTGCAGCAAAAACTGAAAGTTTTCTTGCGTTTATTTCATGTGAACTGCATGGACCAGTGCGATAGAAGGGAACTTATTTCCATTGTGGAATAACACCCCCTTCCAACTGAATGGATGAAGCAATGAAATCCTTCATTCTCCAGAGGTGTGTTCAAGTTGGAGTTCTATCTATTCTTGGATGTTATTGCAGTACACTATATCACCACCCATTGAGCAATACGTTGCTATGTCTGACTGCCTCTTCCTATAAAACGATATTATTACACCTTTCTCAAGGAGATTCCACTGCTTATGCCATGAACCAAATAATTGTGCCTTTGTTCGGTCGCTGTGATTAAATGTCAGCGTGTTTAGCGCCTCTTTAATTTGCAGTATGATAATTTCTCACTGTTAATTCAAGGGGCGCTAAAGATCTCGAAAGAAACCTTGTCAGTTTCAGATATAATTTGATAAAATATTATTCTGGTTATTTACGTGACTTAAACAAGTAAAAATATATGAAGAGTGTAAATATTTTAGGTGCAGTTTTAATTTTTTTGGCCATTCAACTGATGTATCAACTTGTATTATCCAAACAGAGAGTGATATAAACATTTTATTCAGACATTTAGGTTTCTAAACGTATTTCCCATAAAAACCAATCAAACTTTAAACTGATGCCGATCAGTGACATCATATCTCTCATCTTTCTCTCTTATTAAACCGTTATGAGGCAACTAAATGTGCTAAATGGTATTTTATGTGATTCTATTAAGTATCTTAACAGTAAATCAAAGAAGACACTTTCTACGAAAGCATTGTGATATGAGGAACGTGTAATTTGACTGTAACAAGACAGATGTGTTAAAAAAAAAACATTCTGGCGCATAAATGTAGTGTGATTACCTGTTCGGCTATCCTAGCAGCCCATTGCAGTGCCACTCGAAGAGAGAGCTTTTATGATTATCTTATTCAGCCGACAACATTAAGACGCGCTTTGTTCTTCAAGTAAAGGGCCAGATGTTTCTGCCCGGCTTCAATCACATTTGGACTTGCTCGACTTTTTTTTATTAAAGCCCCTAACACAAATTTCAATGCAATTCTTCCAGTGGGAACCGCGCTGACTCACACGGACAAACGGACAGACTGACATGACGAAAGTAACAAGCGCCTTCTAAAAATCTGGATTAAAACTGTGTCTACTTAAGAATTAAGCTGAAATATGCAGTCACAAAAGATTTAACCTGCAGAGCGAACGGTTCATTGATACTCGAAAAATGCACGAAGAGAGAAAATGACAAACTTTCTTGATGACCTGCGGGGTCAATATGACGATAAAGCCCCAACACTTGTAGACCACCAGTGCCTTCTTCATCAGGGAATACTCTTGTCGTGGTTATGAAGAAATGTCTCCGAAATTTTGGGCTTCAAATCTAACCTGACACTGCTAGTTGCCAGAATCTGCCACGAAATGCTCCCAGTCCGATTCCTTCAGTGAATCTCACTATCATTCACCTCATAGTTCTGTCAATAAGGCTTTGACCTTATCCAATCTTCCATCAAATGGGCATACCGAAGTTATACTGGGGGAGGGGGGGGGCTAAGGGTAATCGGAATGCGAATTTAATCTCGTTTTTTGTCATCATCTTCGTTCTTCATGAGAATTACATTCCGACACTGAATCAAGTTCGTAAGTCCATAAGCAGTATGTCTTATGACCTATGTTCATGCTAGCAGCCACACGCTGGCCCTGTTTGTATCAGACATCTTGACATTATAAGGGAATGTACTGCCATATAATACAGTATATTGGGTTAGAATAAAGTGTATATCATCTGGGTAGCATCGGCAGAGACATCTAGAGTAAGGATCTGCAGTATTGCATTCCTGAACAGATAATTCGAGGCGAGGAGGCAGAATACTGTGTAAACCTAGATATGTCCCTGATATAGGTTTTATCTAATTCGTGGTGTAACATACTAAATTTTCTATGCGTTATGTGCGTTTTTCACAAACAATTTTAAAGGTATTTCCTATATTGATCCGCGTGGTCATCGATGGAGAACAGTTAAAGTTAACTGTAAAAAACATATGAGATATAATGACATCTGAGGGTGCTGTAGTACCCAACAAAGGATGTTAAGAAACTGATTAGGTTTACTCTATTAAGTGGTAATAATAATAATAATAATCATCATCATAATAATAAGAAGAAGACGACGATCCTAAAATATAAAAGACCTTACAGTAGAAATACAGCACATGTGGAATGTAAAAACAAAGGTAATACCAGTAATAATAGGGGCGACTGGGACTATTTCAAAGTCATTCAGAAAATACGTGAGCAACATACCGGGAAAACTGATCGTACAAATTCTCAGCTTTCTTCCTACACCAAAAGTGCAACTCTTCACTTTTCTCACCCCCTTCAACAATGTAATCTCTGAACTGTATAGTTACACCAACATTGCAAAATCTGAACCTTACCATCACTTAACAGTGAAGCCTCTGAGCTTTGTGACTACATCAACAATGTAACCTCTGAGTTTACTCACCATACCAACAATATAACTTCTGAGCCTTAACATTACATCAACAGTAAACTTCGAGCTTTCTCACTGCCTTAACAATGTAACCTCTGAACCTTATAAATTCAACAGTGCAAACTCTGAGCTTTGTCTCTACATCACCAATACAAGAGCATGAATTTTCTCACTGCCTTAACAAAGCAACTTCTGAACTTACTCATTGCAATAACAATATAAATTCTGAGTCTTATCATTACATCAGTGTAAGCTCTGAGCATTCTTACTACTTTCTCGTGTACTTATTAATGTATTGATGTATTTTCCACATACAAACACGCAAACAGACACGCACACACACACACACACATATATATATATATATATATATATATATATAACTATTTTACGTGTCAGTTAATTTTTGCTCTGCTAGCAAAAAAAATACCTCCCTCCCCTCACCCCCATGAATCGAATAACGTATTACCACATTCATAAGAACTCGCCACTAGATCATAACATGTTCTGACGAATTCAGTTATCACTTTCACTCATTATTAGGAAGGGGAATATGATAATATGATAAATTAAAATTCCCAGACCTCGGCGAATTCCATATTTATTCACGGCTTATTTTTCTAATTTCCAGGAATAAGTATCTCGTTCTTTATTTGCACATAAATACTGTAAATAGAGTATGCTTTTGATCTGTGATCTGTAGACCAGTATCGGAAATAGCAGCCAAAGAATTCTGATGAAACATTCAGTGGTTGATTAATTCAATGCCCTTGATTGGCACAACCTTTTCCCCTCGCTTGCCCCCACAGCAAATTAAATTCTGTTTGCGCACCAAGCAATCAAACAACACTTGATAACTTCATAGTATAGAAAGAGGCCTAGATCCCCTAGCCGGCGTGTTCTTTTATACATCTGTCCCATTCCATTTTAGACATCTCAGTAGGTCTGAATTCCTATGCATATTTTCAACGACCAACGTAGGAATAAGGACCACTCTATGCTCTGTGGTCTGGTTGAGATGGATATCAAGTCCATCTGCTTGATTTGCTTCCGTACTTGGTGGCAGGCTGTACACACACAATGCAGTGTGCTCTACTGTGCACAATTCTTTTGTATTGGCAAATTGATGGTTTGTCGTCAGATTTGAGATTTTCAGAGCGACGCTATTGACGATTAGAGCTTGTGGGACATATTTCCGTGCCGACTGGTAAATAGTAATTATTTGTAGTAAATATTGTTAACGACGGATCTCGGGGACCGTGCTGTCTAAGGCGTAGATCTTCAGCTGCTTTGTTCCTGGGATTGCGGGTTCTGAACCCGCTTTATGCATGGATGTTTGTTTCTTGTGCTCGTTGGGTGTTGTGACAGTAGCGGTCTCTGGTAACGAACTGATGACACGTTCAGAGAAGTCTTATCGGAGGTGTGTGTGTCTAACTGTGTGTATGTGTGTGTTTGTGTGTGTGACCTAGAAAAGTCAATGAGGGGACCTAGACGCCATATGGGCTCTAATAGCACAAGATATAATTATATATGAATTTAATAAATTAAAAACTTTAAAATTTACGTTGTTCAAGTAGAGTGTAGACTTGAAACTAATTTGGCAACTTAACTAGAAATTCTAAATTTATACAATTGGCAAAATTATAAAACGGGCAAGAAACTTATTTTACTTTTACACTTTGAAATTGTTAGGATATTATTTATGCTTGTAGTGAATTATTAGATAAAATAGAATAGATATTTATTTTTATAACTGTGATAGGTTTATTTGTGAAATTGACTAAGTGATTGTGTTATACAACTTAGAATTCTATTTGTTAAACTTTGCGTATGTCAGAAGCTTTCTGACTGGTAGTAGTTACTACCGATGTGTTTAATACAAATCAGTGTTAATTAGTTCGCTACCCACATCCAGTGACACTGAGAGGAAAAGCTTAGTAAGATCTAGCAGATCTAATCAGTATATTTGAGTACAGATTTCGATATGACGAACAACCTCCGAAACGGCGTTACACACACACACACACACACACACAAACACACACACACACACACACACACATATATATATATATATATGTACAAACAAATGCACGAAGAAAAGAAAAACAAAGAAAAGGCCGTATGATGGATAATACAGAGTCACAGAAAACAATAAGAACACCCGAAAGAGTAACATGATAGAAAGTCGAAATTTTGAAGGAGCGGCAGAGGAAAATTACTTGTGCATTTGTGCTTTTTCGCAACCACAGAAACGGGAGACATTTTAAAATAGTCAATATTACCAGCCGTCTGTTTCATGTTCAAGACAATACTCGGGAAGAGACAGAAATTACATGCGAGGTCTGAGAAGGAAGAGTCGGATATTCACGTCAGCCCCGCATATAGAACGCAACTTCGATGTACGTACAGAGGACACGAACTGCTAAGACGGCAGACGCGAAATTGAACATAAGGTGCTGCACAAATTGCAACCTTGTGCTGTTCTTGTAGGTGGTGAGATCGGCAGTTAAAGTAACGTAGTTGATACTGGTGATGGTGACAGTGTGATAATAGAGCCTGTTGTTTTCTTGGATGCGAGCGTGCATTTGGGGGGGGGGAGTGGAGGGAGGGGCACACTGTCTCCCTTTTTAGAGGTAGAAGAGCCTGATAGTGCAGACAGCACAATGCCCAAAGCTCGAATACTCATATACCAATATACACTCTGTCAAATACAATAAAACCAAACCTTTCACAAAAATATTTATATTTTCGAATTATGCGTTGTGTTTCCTGAGATTGGTCAATAAATAAAATAAACTCCCTGACACAACAAACCACTGACTCTTTTTTGTCGTAGCCACATGTTACGAACTTGTGAGGTCATCATCAGTCCAACAATCAGTAACGCTTAGAAAGGAAGATACAAATATCTGTGCCAAATTCATCTCACTTCCAAAAGTCACAATTCAGTCTAAACTTAAAGGACGTTGCAGGAAATTACTCTTTATTTCGAGACACTGAAGGAACTAGACCTCTTGTGGATGATGCTACAATTGAGCTGCAAGAAGGAGGGAGCGGTACGTAGATTTGTGGAGTGGCTTCATATGACACTGGAATGGTCTAGCAAAGGGTTGTGTCGAAAACTATTAATGAAGAGTCAGATTTCTTAAATTTCGACTAATGCTGCATCGAGCTACATGCCGACTAAGATTTGAAGGACTATGGGCCATAGATTATTAATTGCTGCTTATAAAACCTTAAATTTATGATTACAGCACAATATGTAGATTGGCGAAATGAATGGAGAGATTGGACAGAGCCAGAATTAGAAGTGTCCCAGTGGAATTGTCAACTGCCGACCTCACGAACAAGTCAGATATGTTCATTTCATAATTATGTTCTTCTGTAACGTGATACGTGTAGTTCGGTAGACACCATTTTTACGAAGAAAACTGCTGCTCCCCTATTCACAGTACAGTTGTATACAAAATACATCAAATTACTGCAAAGTTTCGTTCTTCATAACTCGCAGTCGCTCAATCCTTAAATTTGATATTGTAATTTTAATTAAAATTTAGATACAACGTGTTTAATTCACTAGCAAGACGGTATTCGTATTCAGTCCAACCATCATTTACAAGTTTTATCTACGAACCGGGATAGAACGTAAATGAAGCCATGCCTCCAAGAGCGTATAAAACCACTATGTGGACAGCAGAGTTGGTATTGCAAGAGCAGATTCAGCCGACACTACACTCCCTCTCCCGGATCTCCATCCTCTCAGAACCCCTGCTGTGGCTGGCCGCACACTACATTCGTACAAACAAATGTCTTAAAATGCAACATGTCATATAATGTGAATTGAGTATTGAATTTAACATGAAGTGGTCAGTCTAACTCACCTGTGTTTATTATTCAAAATCCACATGGTTCGGTCTACAGATCGACCATCGTCAGGCCAAAATACACAGTCATTAAGAATCCGACAAAAATGCAATATAGAATGCGTCGATTTTTTTTCGCGGGGTCCCATAATTTTACAATTTTTTATTTGCCAAAAATTTGTAATTTTTAAATGTTTGTATTTTTTTAAAATTTTTCCTCATTTTGGCTTATGTTCGTGTTAAACTGGTTAGGGTCTTGAGCTTATAGTGATTTGTCTTCTTTCCCGGAGAGACATTACGAAACTCATACCCATGTTTCTGTTAAAATTTGACTGGTGCTGTTGCTGATAGGACCAGAGGCAGTGGAGAATTTGTAATTGCGTGAAATGATTCTTTAATGCCACGTGACGATGCTTGGTGCGTAATATAATCAGTAGCCACTTCCCTGGAATATGAACAAGTTAATATGCACTATTCACAGTTTCTCTGCAGCTCACAAATCACGAAACGATTCCCAGAGTGGATGGGGTTGATTGGCTCTTCAAGTACTCCGCAGGGACATGCTGACTGTAGGGGAAACTGATGTACTGCTACTGGTACGAGCGACAGGCTTTCAGACTGCTACTGGTACGAGCGACAGCCTTTTGTACTGCTACTGGTACGAGCGATAGGCTTTTGTATTGCTACTTGTATGAGCGACAGCCTTTTGTACTGCTACTGGTACGAGCGACAGACTTTTGTACTGCTATTGGTACGAGCTACAGGCTTTTGTACTACCGACACACAAACTAAAAAATATCAACATTTCCAGTAGCGTATAGTGCACTATACCAGTGCACTCGGATTGGGTAGTAGCAACTTGCCATTCGCTACGAAAACTTGAGAGCATGAGCGTCAGTCACATTTCTGACAGTTATCGTCTCGTGTTCTGTGAACAGTAAATATGATTTATACAGAAACCGGTTCAATTGATCCTTTCACTTAACTGAAAGTTCACGCCATGAATACAGATTGTAATTTTTATAGTCGAGATGGGAGGACAATATTTTATAAAAGAATTAGTGGGGGAAAATTTTGGAAACTTGTTTATTCTTAGTTTTGTTAATATAATTTCATTTAGTTAATACCGAACTAAGATACTTTTATTTTGCAGGAAGACAATGGTTGTATTTCTTAAAATCTACTAAACTATAAGTTAAATATTGTGTATCAATGAACAGTGCCACAGTCCCATGTACATGGTCTTAATGTTCCCATTAACAGGACTATCCCTTGGCAGCCAAATATTGCTAATTGTGAATAAATGTTCCAAGAATTTGGCGACTCAGACTTGAAGAATTTTTCTTTGTAAAGAGCGAGGTCCATTTACATTATGTTTAAAAATAGAGTTTTGGTAAGTCAGAGAGAAATAGCTACTTTTTCACTACAAAAACTAAACAAATATTACTTACGAAAATAAGAGGTGGTGCCTGTGACGTTTATGTGGGAAACACTTTACACTCTGTGGAGAAAATACGGTGTTTCCACATTTTACGGCAATTGGTAAATGTAGCTACTACTGGGCTCAAAATAGTTACTAAAATAATGACTCGCAACTTTACATAGAAAATTTTGAAAATTAATTATTATACGTGTGTCTCTATTTCTGTGCAGCGGACGACACACGCCAATAGAGTGCTGTACTGCAGTAAAATCGAATGTCCTTGTCCAGAGACTAAAACTGTTGCTTCGTATTCGGGAAGTACTGTGTTCAAATGAAGGTAAGATGTTTAAAAAACTGACAGAGACTTTTCCTGAATTTTCTCATTTTCGTCCACTAAATTATACATTTGTTATTCAGTAACTGTCGTATCATTCGACGCCAATATTCTGTGCTAATGGCGGTCTTATTGAATCAACTAAAAATTAATAGTAATTAGCAATCAATCTTTTAATGTTGTTCTGGGAATGATAAAATTACATCTTGTAGTAAAGACCTTTATCCTACGGTGTCGGGATTTAAATATAGTCGAAGATTTATGAAAAAATTTTAGTATTATTTGCAAAAAAATAAAATAGAGTTATAAAATTGTATTGGGTGGGAAATAAAATAGAGAATATGCAGTGCGTTTTAAAAATGTGGTAAATTCCTTGTTGCCATAATACTTAAGATGAATCTCTAGGGATGTTTTCTTGCGTGTGTTTGCAAATGCAAACGAAGGTCGTAGAAAGTTAAATAATTTTTTGAAAATTTTCTGATATGAAACATTAGTAAAAAAGTCTGCTAAAATTTATAAGGGATCATTTGTGTTTTTATTTTATCCCTCTCTCCTTCTTTGTTTTCTTATCTCCTTCTTACATTTGCATTCACCTCCCTACGTGACCTTAAAACACTGAATTTTTTTTACATCTTTGTAATTTATGTGGCGCTGTTTTAAAAATATCGCTGCCACCAGTGTAAATATGTCATAGATAGATGTGTTTAATTAAAACGTAATGAGAAAGAAATAACATATATTGTCAATCATAAACCGTCGTCTATTATGTACATTCAGTTTCATATGTACTGTATAGTTCAGATTTCGTGAACTATAAGGGCAAAATTATTTATCTCTGTTGGCCCACCGCGGACAGCGGGCAGAGTGCGAACAGCCAACCGTTTGATCATCCACACACAGGCGGACCAAGCGTGATTTGCTTATCACAAGTGGCACACCCATTAGGATGACACAAGAATTAAACAAACCATTTAAAAATGTCAAATGCACGCGGTGGGTTTTAATTACTGCGATAATCGCGGCCATTCGATGACGTCACCCACCGGACGATCAATGTCCACCAGAAATGAATGACCATTAACCACTTCGCACACAAAATAAAAGCTCTCTCCTACCCTGCAAATCAATTTCTGTTCAGCGCATGTGCAGAAGATGAGTTGTGTTATCTCCAATTATGGCAGGGTATGATAAAGTTTCGAGCTGAGTTAGGACGTAGAGGAACGGATAAATATTCTTTAATTTCCTAGGGTAAAGAAGAAACGTATTTTATGTAATAACTAATATCCCCTAACTGGCATATCTTACATCACATTTCCTGAGTGATATTCATAAAAATATCTTTATGTGTGTGAAGTTTAAAACTGATATCTGCTTTTAATGTTAACTGTAAAAACTCAGTGGTAATGAAACAGTCAGTGTGCTCTACCTATAAAGTAACGATGAGGCACTGTCGCTTATTGGTGAGATGCATATTACTGTCAACAAACACAAAAATGTTTTTGTGGCTAATTTATGACACCAATTCATGTATTTGAATTTATAAAAGATAAAAAAGTGGGCCGGGTAGCTCAGTCGGCATAGCGACTTACTACGGGCTGGAAGGTCCGGGATCGAATCCCTGTGGGGACGGTATTTTCCGCCCGTCCAGACCGGCCCTGGGGCCCACCCAGCTTCCTGTAAAATGGGTACCGCGTCTTTCCCGGGGGTAAAGTGCGGCCGAGGCGTGATGCTGAACACTCAGCCCTTCAAGTGCCATGGTCATGGAAGATTAGAGCTATACCGCTACCCACCCTCTGGGCCACACCAGCCCTGTAATGGAATCACTTTAACTTTTTTAAAAGATAAAAAATCAGGGAATGATGTAGGGCATCAGTGACTTCAAGAAGGATTACCAGCCTAGAACAAATATAGTACGGGATGGGAAGGGTGATTTCGTTAGAGACTGCCACAGTATTTTCTCTAAGTGGAGGAACCATTTCTTTCAGCTCTTTATAGCACATGGAGCTAATGATGTTAGGCAGACAGAAATACACACATCAGAACCACTAGAGCCTGAGCCGAGTGCCCTTCAGTTCGAGATGGTTATTGAAAAGCTAAAAAGACTCAAATCACCAGGTATTGATCAAATCCCAGCAGAATTGATTAGGGAAGGGGGTAGGACAATTCGCTCTGAGATTCATAAACTATTAAATCGATTTGGAATAAGGAGGATTTGTCTGAGCAATGGAAGGAGTCAATCATTGTACCTATTTATAAGAAGGGCGATAAAACATGTTGTAGTAATTATAGAGGCATATCACTTTTATTAACTCCGTACAAAATTTTATTCAACATCCTGTTGCCAGGAGTAACTCCATATGCATAGGAAATTATCGGGGATCATCGATGTGGATTTCGACGCAACAAATCAACTACTGATCATATATGCTTCATTTGTCAAATAATTGAAAAAAATGGGAATACAATGATGCAGTGCATAAGCTATTTATTAACTTTAATAAGTCTTATTATTCAGTTAGGGGGAAGGTCTTGTATGATATTCTCACTGAGTTTGGTATCCCCATGAAACTGCTAAGGCTAATAAAAATGTGTGTAACTGAAAAGTATAACAGAGCCCGGGTAGGCAAACATTTGTCTGACACGTATCCTACTGGGATTTATTTGAAACAAGGAGATGCTTTATCGCCATTGCTCTTCAACTTTGTTTTAGAGAATGCCATTAGGGTGGTTCAGGAAAACCAGGATGGCTTGAAATTAGATGGTACACATCAGCTTTTGATTTTTGCTAATGATGCTAATATGTTGGTTGGAAGCGTATATAATATAAAGGAAAACACAGAAACGTTGTTAGTATGTAGTAAGGAGACTGGTCTAGAGGTGAGTGTTGATGTAACTAAGTACATGATCATGTCTCGAGATCAGAATGCAGGACGAAGTCACAATATAAAAATTGATAACAGTTCCTTTGAAAGGGTTAAAGATTTCAAATGTTTGGGAAAACCTTAACATATTAAAATTCTATTCAGCAAGAAATTAAGGGCAGGCTGAAGCCAGGGAATGCTTTCTATCATTCGGTGCAGAATTTTTGTCTTCCATTTTGCTATCCACAAATTTAAAGATTCAGATATACAAAACTATAATTTTACCTGTCGTTTTGTATGAGTGTGAAACTTGGTCGCTCACTTTGAGGGTGGAACGTAAACCGAGGATGTCTGAGAATAGGGTGCTGAGGAGAATATTTGGGCCTAAGAAGGACGGGGGAACAGGAGAGTGGAGAGAACTATAGAACCACGAACTTAATGATCAAATCGGGAAGAATGAGATGGGCGGGGCATTAGCAGATATAGGGAACAGTAGAGGCGTAATCCGGGGTTTGGGCGTGAAACCTGAGAAAAAGAACCTCTTGGAAAACCTAGGAGTAGATGGGAGTAAAATATTAAGATGGACTTTTAGGAAGTGGGATTTGAGGGCATGGACTGGATCGATGTGGCTTAGGATAGGAACAGGTGGCTGGCTCTGGTGAATGGGCTAATGAACCTTCGCGTTCCATGCAAGGTACGGACTTTCTTGACTAGCAGAGAACCGCAAAGCTACTCAAGAAAGACTCTGCTCCATGGAGTGAATGTTTATGCGCCAGCAAAAATGAAACCTCTTCAGGTATTGATGTAAAGTGCTAGATACTTGTGTCCGATTTTAACTAAATTTGTGGGTTCTGTCACTGTAATTCGTCCAGTGGGATTCGTACTGATATATAAAGACAGACGGACAGACGGACATGAAAACTAATAAGCGCTTTTCGTGACTGTGAGAGAAAGCTTTATGTCTCTCCTCATTTCGCCCTATTTACTTGGAAGGTGATCCATTGCATTTAAGATTCAGGCCATCAACTACAAAACCCACACCGGCGAATGCTGAGTGTTAATTCCTGAATTTGTATTAGCGGTAGGTCTGATTTCAACGAAGAATGTGCTAACATTCTCTCTAAATGACTTAAACCTAGTGCTTTGGAACAAAGTCCTTCCAGAGAAATCGAGATTTTCTTTGCTAAGTATGAAGTCCGCGTCTTGTGTACTGATCAACGGTTCACACTTGTGTTCACAAGAAACCACCAATGATCCCGATCATGAAGAAGATCAATCGAGGCAACAATTTCCATTCTCTTTGTTATGATGCTTTTTGTTACCAAGATCCTGTCTAAATCCAGGTATTCCAGTATGTATCTTTAATTCAAAATTTTGTATTGAAATTCTGCATTTATTTCTTATTTCTCGCATCGTGCTTCATTTTCCACCATTCTCATCCACATCGCTTTCACACCCCAGTAATATTTCAAGAAGATCAAAATTATAAAGATTTGCAATACGTAATTCCTTTGTACTGTTACTTAGTATCTGTAACAATGACGGTAACAAGTGAAGTGCCGCCTCCAGTTGACATGCAGCAATGTTTGTAACGCTAAGGAAGGCCAGGCACTTCGGCTGCAGATAACGTAAGTCTTTGTATGCGAACATGTCTGGGCGATCCTGGTGCTTGAAGATTTATGATTCCACTAAACGTTTAAAAAAAATATATTTAATTTTTAGAATGCTTTGTATAACACAAATTTGTCGTTGCTTTATGGTCTTACTGTTTTATGTGTCCTCCAGTTAGAAACGCTTCTTTTCATGACCGTCTCCACACAATTCCCCCTTATGCCCGACTGTAAGCCATTCTGTACAAAATCATCCATAAAAACTGTCTCCATAAGACCTAAATTTATACAACCTAGTTTCTGCGACAATCTACAGACGACCGTTTCTATATTTCGTTTATTTTCGACGTTCTCTTTGAAAGTGCCCTTATAATACCTTCTCCGTGCTACCGTGTCTCTACTACCGACTCCACGTGACCTCTAAGCGACGAGATCTAACAATGAATACCTACTTTATTTTCGAATATCTCAGTTATCGAAAGAATGTAAATTAGAAATTTTGAAGTTGTTTGGCTGGAATTTTTCAGTAATTTTAAGATTCCTTACCCGAATATCACATCAACATTTCCTGGTACTTATATAAGCTATTTTTGTACCCCACTGGTTTTGTAAGACAAACGCCGGGAAATAAATCTACGCCTACACAAAACATAGATGAGTTTCATGGGTCAGTCTGCGTGACCAGTTTAGCCTGGTGGAATATTAGTGATAACGATATAACACTGCCTCATGATTAAACTCGTATAAAGTACGTCTACATCCCAAAATTAGATGTCGGTGTAGTCGATGGATTTTATTACAGAAATATACATGTGTTGAATTACGCCTTGTTATCGCTATGTCGAGCCTTGATGGCTAGATTCCTCGTGTTGACGTCATTCTCTTCGGTTTCCGGATGTACCCGTCATATTCATCCGTGTATTTACATAACGTGTTTCTGTTCTCTGATTACAGTATACTTTGTTAAATAACAATTTACGTGTCAGGAATTATCCATTGCTGTGTTGTTAGAATTTCTGTTACTGAATACGTCTGGTGGTTGTTCATGTTTGAATCTATGGCTGTTTTTCGACGCATTTGCTCAGCACTTCTTTTGATGTTTTGTAAGCAATCGTTGAGAGAGTTCTACACTTTCCGAATTGGGTAGTGATCATACTAAACCTTTATTTTGGCAAAGCTGCTTCGTCATACACAATTTTCACCACTGTATTGAATACTGCCATGGACCTTACCCCCCAAGTTATGTGAAGTGTTTCACAACATTTTTCCCACACACCCGTTGTTGATGCGCTTTTTGATTCGTAAAATAAACAGCGATTACTTCGTTGAAGCCTGTTGGTCTCTTAAATGGAAATTATGTGATTTTACCCCGAGAAACGAAATGAATTTTTGTTCTTTTATTTCTATTATTTTAATTCCAACAACTGCACAACAGTTAGATACAAACATATACACTCATGTTGTAAGCTTTAGGTTTCTGTGACCGTGCATCGTGAGCAAATTGTGAAGTGAGAGAGAAAATCAACAAGATGCAACAGATGTTTATTATCAACACTTTCTCATCATGTTACGGGCCGTAACATGTTGAGAAAGTGTTCATAATAAACATCTAACTGTTGCATCTTGTTGGTTTTCTCTCTCGCTTCACAGTACACACTCATGTTGTAAGCCTCCTACGTGTTTCGGCCTCTTCATGCCACTTTCAGGCGGTATTCAACAAAAAAACGCGACATTGGCTACATACGTTGCAGGAGTGCAATTGTCCGATCGCACATCTGTGACATAACTAGACTACTTTGTTTTTCTTTGTAATACATTTTACTCTTCGCTCTTGTAAGTAATATAGTTAGTGAAAATGAGCTGAAGCTTTCACTATTCCGTACACAATACCAAAAACTACAGTAATAGCAATACAGGCTTGGACAGGCCCTCAGGGTTCTAGGAGGTTCAAACATCCAGAAATTTTACAAATGAGCACATGAAAGTGCTATGGTTGTCAGCCCTACAAACTGACCGCCTTTAAAACCCAGGCAACATTGTTGGTTTTCATTTCTGTTACAGCTTAATTCGACCCCAGGGCCATATTTCGGCAGGAGGATTAAGTGACATCCTCGTTATAGCTCAGCGCCTCACCCAACAGCGCCACAGCACAGCACACATAGTACCAGAAGTTCTGTTTAAATTATTAAGTTTAGTTTGCAATGTTTAGTGAAGGCCGTGTGTGTTCAGTGATTTTACGAGTAAGAATTCAATTTGATATACCAAAATTAAACAGACTCCAGTGGGTGTTAAAACGTTTCATTCCTAAATTACATTTTATTTGTTATTTTTTACTGTTGGAGCAATAGTGTATTGTTAATAAAACAATACTTTACTTTCCTGTGAAAGTTAATTGAAGTCTGAGAAAGTAACAACTGACTGTTACTCCATTTCCAATATGCCAAAATATGAATCAATATAAATTTTTATTTTTAATTTTAACACTTGTTCACAAACCTTTTTCTTAAATTTGTGTACGATTTGTGCTGCAATTCGTAATACAGTTTCAGTACGACGATATTATAAGGTAAATACAATAAAATTACGTCTGCCTTAAGGCCAAACTTGTCCATGAGGAAATGCTATTTTGTTAGACAGCTATGTAATTTGATAATATGTCCAGTTTAACCCTTTAAGTGCAGAAAGCAAACCGTTCTATTTAAAGCCCCAGTTCCTACCGCGCAGTAAACACTTGCGATCTCGGTTATAAAAAGTAATAATCGGGTGTTGCATAGGGCGAAATTCGCTGTTTATTGCGAGATACATGCAAAATATGTACATGAATTGTGTGAGAATAATAACAAGTTTCTGAATGTTAGAACTGGTGTTAAGTTAACTAATTTCTAGGCTTTAAAAAGCGACTCTCATTTTACGGTAACATTTTCTTATTTATACTGGACTTCTTGTAGCTGTTCATCTGTGTGCTCTTAAACGTGAGCGCAATTTGTTACCCGAATACCTCGCAACCTAATTATATATATGATTTTCATCTTAGCTGATATTTTCACTTGCACTGAATTCTTAAGTTGAAGATGTGTCTTATCCTGTCGGTCAAGAATTGCAAAGAAATAGCAAGTTTTTTATCTTCATAATAGTAAATAATATTCTTAAGGAAGAAAACTGGTTCGTAAAACTGTACAAAATATACAGATGAATATGGATATACTAAGCATAATGCCTGCAGCATATTCGGTGGAACACAGTCACTCCCATAACTCGAAGTGGCCGTTACACACGTATCCACATATCCCAGTCTTTTCCGAGTCTTTATCAGCGTCGTCCAGGACAGGGCTGGGCAATTTGTTTTACTCGAGGGGGTTTTCAGATATATCGAAGTAACCGCAGGTCCGATATTCTAGTCAGAAAATTTCTGTGCGAAGTGAATTTTAAACATCTGCTATGAGAAAATTCTTACCATACAGACGTTAAAATAAATTACGTAATTGTCTTTTGGAGTGAACTGTTTCCTCAGTCAACAAGATAGATTGTTATATTTTAGGGCAGTAAGTTCCACAGGCATTTACCTTTAAATTCACTGCCGTGAAATTTTGAAATCTGCACATAGGCTAATACTTCTCGTCCTGTCGCTATGTTATTGCCTCTAAATTTTTAAATCATCTTATTAAAAAATACCACTTCTATTACACTTGTCTTTACAAATTTTGAGGCGGGCAATTCGAAAGATTTTAGAAAAATTCAAGTATGAATTTGTATTAAAGCTACTAAAATTCTTCTTAACTTAAAACATTATATCACATAATACCCTCTTTTTTAATTTTCTCGGAATTTGGGAGATGTTTGTTTTGCTGATAATCTGTGCTTAATCTTTCTGAAAAAGAGTTACTCGGACTGTTCTCGCGCCCATAAAACCTGCAATATAACCTGACTAGAACTGTGCCGTGTACACAAGTTGAGCAGAATGAGCAACATTTTACTCTAACTAAAGTGTAGTGAGGAATGACAGCTATGTGAGGTTTCGAACTGTAGAATTTTGAATATGGAAAGAATATTAATTCTTTTAATACTGAAACCGATCTAAATTGTGTATAAAATATATTTCTGACCTCACAGGGGACATCTTCAACAGAGAGGAACTTATAAATTCTGTTTATGGAAGTAATCGATTTGATTGTTGGCATTCTAGGAAACAGATAAATGCAAAATGTCGGCGAAAATGCAGCGCCTTTGGTGTTGCATTAGGTGGTCTGTTTGGTGACCAATGAAATTTTAAGGATTAAGCAGGGTCAGAAAATTGTCATGACGAAGCGTAAACCACAGGGTTTTCGTCTTCAGAGTCTAGAGGTCTGAGAAGTGACATCTTCTTTCCAATCTCGGGAACTGATTACCTACAAGAACTAAGTACCTAACTGCATATAACAAGTCCGTTTTCAGAAAAGGATAGCTCCACAGCTACTCAAGAAATTTCCCTCGTGTTTTGGAATCCTGATTTTCATGCCGTTTTTACCAGAACCCGCCACCTGTTCGTATCTTGAGCCAGGTCAATCCAGTCCATCCTTCACATCCCACTACCTGAATATCAATTTTAATATTATCTTCCCATTTACTCCTACATCATCCAAACGTCCCTGTTCCCTCAGATTTTCCCACCAAGAGCTATATGAAACTCTACTCTCCCCAGTTTACGAAACTCTCCTGTCCCCAGTATAAGAAACTCTCCTGTCCCCAGTATAAGAAACTCTCCTCTCCCCAGTATAAGAAACTCTTCTCTCCCCAGTATATGAAACTCTCCTCTCCCCAGTATATGCTACATGCCCATCTCATCTCTTTTTCTTGTTTTTATCATTCAAATTTGCCGATGTGGGGTGATCATAAAGTTTCTCTTTATGTAGTCTTCTCCAGTCCCTGTTACCTCGCTCCTCTTATGTCTAAATACCTTACCACCCTATTCTAGAACACCCTCAACCTACGTTCCCCTTTCAATGTGAGAGACCTAGTTTCTCACCAGTACAAAACAGAAGGCAGACATACTATTTCTGTACATCGCCAACCAACAGACAGGAATCCTAAAACTTTAGTTCATTAACTTTAATCTAGGCGGTTTGATTACCGGGTCCCCTTTCGGAATAAGTTTATGTATTCTGAAATACAGTCCCCTCTACGGTACAGCATCAGCTGGCTCACTTTATAAGGCTTTAGACTACAATTATAAATATCCGATTTCGCAACTTACACTGAGTGGAAATTTTCAGGGGTTTTCTTCGTCATTCTCTTCTGACACCCAATTATATCTTCAGTTTATGTTGCTACCACTTACGTTTACGTAATTGCCAATTTATTATCCGCTACCACCGAATAATTCGATTCTGTTCAATTATTTTGCTTTACTGAGAGAATAAATATAAATTTTACTACTATGTGCTCTTATTTATAGAATTGTATTTTAGTAATTTTAGACCACTCACTTGTTTCAGTGTGATGATACCAGATGCTGTATAATACAATTTTGACCTCCTGATGATGAGCAAAATAGTGCTCGAAACATGTAGAGGAATATAATGAACTAATTATAAAACAAGAATTTATGCATTAAGTTGGTCAGTTACTAAGATTGTATTATGTTTGTCTCGTAACTTCCATGCGTGCTGTCTTTATCACTGAACAAAGGAGTTGACATAAACGTCATGTTCAAAAATGCTCGTTATAGAAACAGCTGTCAGTTCTTCATGTCACATAATAATTATGATGTTAATTTAACATACGCAAATTTTCAAAGGCGTACCGTCTGTGTGCTTAATCCAAGTAGACTGTGAGAAAGAAAGGATACCTAAACTTGCGGTAGCCCTGATCATGCTCTCGCAGTAAAGAAAGCCGAAAGCTTCCCAAATCCTAAATCTCTAGAAACCAGAACACGTCCGTAGTAAGCTGTTCTGTACTCGTTTCCCATAGCTCACGAGGTCTCCGTAGACGATAACAGTGAGAAAATCCGCGACGCAGCTGCGTTCATTTCTTGCTCTTTATGCGAGTTACACCCATTTCCACCCTCTCCATTTGGAATCCTGAGAAATATTCCAATTCCATCGGATACGATATCCATTGCATGACATTACCGTATATAGTTTTGAAACTAGTCATGCACACAAGGCTCAGGCGGAAATCTGAATTCGCTGATTCTTTCATGAATTTCATATTCAAAATCGTAAATGTGTTTTAGATGTTTCAAATGTGATATTCTTTCACTGATTCAACAGCTCAGCCATGACATGAATCGAAAGAATTTTCACACATTAACGGAATAACATAAATTGGGAATGGCTCGGAGAAGGTGGTGAAGAGAATATCTGGACCGAAAAGTGAGGAAGTCAAATGAGGATGGGAAAAAATCGCAAAATGAGGAGTTTCATAATTTAAACTATTCAAAGGGAGGGGGGATATGGGATTAGTTTGTGGAGTGGGTGGAAATGTAAAAAATGCTACGCGTCCCCAAACCTGAAAATCTGGAGGAAAGAGACCATTTGTGTTAAGTCTGGTATTAAACAGACCTGCGTAGGATGGCAAGATGTTGACTGAATTTATTTAGAAACACTTACCAGTGGCAGGATTTTGTTAACATAGTAATGAAATTTCTAATTCAATTTATTTTTGCAAATTTCTGAAGAAGCCAAGGGGCTATTTATCTAAAAATTGTTTTAACAATATTCACTATAAAATGGTTTTAAAATAGTTCTTACTAATACAAACTTTTTAAAATAATTATATATTGCTTATTGTTGGAACAATTTTTGGATAAACAACTTGCTAAGTAATGCAAATTGAGAACAATAATGTGAAATTAGCTAAGAAGCTGTTAGCTTCTCAAAGACTATTGTGTTTCAGGGAGTCAGCTATATCTTTGGTTCGTTAGTTAATTAGATAGTTAGCAGAAATGTATTGTAATTAATGAATCAAACAATTTCAAAGTTTCTCTATTACCCAATTCCAACCAAAATCAGGTATCTCAAAGTGATGTGCTGAGGCAGTCGTAAGCACTGTTCGATTCTTTATGCCGTATCAATTTTGTATGAACAATTCGGTCAGAATTCGAGTTTATTATATGCGAGGTTCGAGGGTGGAGTGAAGTAACCTGGTACACACTCAGAATATCACCTTTCCACTTTCCCAAATGACCTTTAATGTGAACAGTAATAAGAATAGCATCAACTGAAAAATAACCTAATAATATATTCCCAATCACTTACTTGCTTACTTACTTACTTACTTACTTACTTACTAAGTCAATGAAGCAGAGTCGTTCTCTAGAAGCTAAACGGTCTTCAGCTGGTCAATAAATTCCCCACATTTCATGGAACCCGCAGGTTCATTACCCTGTTAACAAAAGTCCGCCAACTTTCCATATCCTGGGCCAGATCAGTCCAGTCCATGCCCCACCCCCCCCTCCCCATCCCACGAGCCATCTTAATATTACCTTCTCAACTACGGCTGGGTCTTGAAAGTCGTTCTTTCCCTCAGGTTTCCCCACCAAAACTTTGTATGCACCTCTCTTGTCCCCCTGTCCCCAATACGTGATAAGTGCCCCGACCATTTCATTTTTCTTGATTTGATCACCTGAATAATATTTGGTGAAGAATAAGGATCAGTGAAGAATGTAGTCTACTGATACTAATTCTTTAATATTCCTGAAGACTTCTCTTTAATCTTGTGACATTTTTCTTTCCATGATCTCTGCAATCACTGAGCTTTAGGAAACTTGAATACTTTATTCTAAGTTTATGTCTAATTTAGTGTAATTTGCTTAGTCAGCATTAAGACGTGTTGAATTCTTAGAAAGAATTGAACATAATCTAACATTGCATCTTGAAGTTCACACGAATGCTGCGAAATTTGTATAAGACTTGAAATGCCCACTAGCCGTGTACCGCTATGACCCAAACGGCATTACTCCAGACGTAACATGGAGCAGGGTCATAAACTCCCGTTCTTCCACATGCAGAGAACTTCTTGCTATCGAATACAGTAAAGCAGATCGCGCAACACATTCGCTCTTCTTTAAGGTTCTCGATCGTAATTTATTTACCTAGTATTGCGCTTTCCTATGGATGAAAATACAGAACTGAAAGCATTACATTTTTTGAATAATAACAATTTATCTCGTGTTTCGTTTCATGTTTTGCCCCACTATCTTTGACACCACCGCTCTGCCTTCCTGTCCCCCCCCCCTTCTTTCTTTAGTGTGTTCTGTGTTTCCTTCTCCTCTTCCTTCATCTCTTATCACTCGCCCTTTCTTTTTCACTATCCTCCCATCCATTGTCCCTTAATTTCATCTTCCTCTAGGTTTCTTTATCTCTTCTCTTCTTCATGCACTCATTTTCTTTCTCTTAATATCACCTTCCCCTTTAATCTTAAATTTTCTCCTGTTCTTCAGTTTTCTTCCTCGCCCGATCAGTTTCAGTACCTTCACCATTTTCGTATTCAGTTCCCTCTGTTGGCTGTATTTGAGCATTTCATATTGACTGTGCGTCTAAGGATTAATTTTCAATGCGAATTCACACACCGGAAATCTTAAGATAACGAAAATTTTAAGAGCTAATGTGGGTTAAGATGGGGAAACGGAGGTTGGCTGAATGAGCTCCGAATGTGTGATGATTTTGCGCTTAGTTAAACAAAGTAACTTGCCTTGCGCAGCAGAATGATTTTTCAAATTCTAAGAAACACTTGCCAGGTCAAGAGAATACCTTCATTTTGTTGAACACGACTATTTATTACACTGTTCACAAGAGTCTGCAAATACTTCGCATTCAGAGTTAAATGAATATTTTGACATGTATTATACAAGTATAATTTCATCTACGTAATGGTTCACCGAATGGTAATTTTGGACTCAAAGCCTGATTCACCCTGTTTGCTGCAAGCACCGGCAAGTTCATTGATGAATATCTGCGAGATGAACAAAATCAAAGTCGGCATTTGACATTATTATTGTCTATTTTTAATGAGCAACTTAGGTTGATAGTTTCCTGCATGTATTTGCCTACTGTCGGTGACTGCAATAATGTTTAACTCAATTACCCTTCTATTCTACCTACCAAAAATGTAAGGTATTATAGCCTTGTGGAATTATTTCAAAAGGATGGCAAGACTCAATTGTTCGGGCTGCCGTATAGACATTATGGAGCTAAACAAACCTGTCAGATTCCCTAAAACTGAAAAAATTATATCAAAATAATAATAAGGCATCATTGAGGACGTTGTGTTAATTGACAATAAACATGCCTTCCAGAGCGAAGTCTTTACGTAATACATACTGTACGGTTGTATTCGTGAGAGAGAAGGCAGCTAATAATCGAAAGTGTTGTGGGAAGAGTGTTATATTTTCTCCTGTGAATATTGCGACGAGTTGGCTTTTTAATCATTTTGGATTTGCGGTAAGTCCTGTGAATACTGAGAATAAT
>Ga0136643_10001646_pt1 | contig 27707 bp, 24 predicted proteins | sample TergutLab28metaG_FD_96883 | JGI IMG/M metagenome (GOLD analysis project Ga0136643, IMG submission 96883) | Labiotermes labralis P1 segment gut microbial communities from Petit-Saut dam, French Guiana - Lab288 P1 (version 3) (version 3) | ecosystem: Host-associated > Arthropoda: Insects >... | reverse complement strand
TGTCGCCAATGCTTGTAATTCTAGTTCAGAAGAGCTCACATCTAAACTCGACTCACTGCTACATCTCTTATGCCGTTTCTTTTTTTTTTTTCTCCCAGTTGAAGGGCTGGAAGGGGGCCCCCTGGGTGGGGGGGGGGGGGGGGGGGGGTTAAAAGCAAATATGTTCAGACTATCTGCAATGCAGCACGGTATCATTCCTTTTGTATCTTCATCCTCCAATCTCTTTATTCCATTCCTCGGCCGCTTTCATACTTTTATCTAGAGTCGTCCTTTCGCCCTTAAAACACTGACATCCGCCACACTTCATTCTTCACTTCTGGACACAGAGCTGTCATTGAACGCTTTTGTAGCAGTTTTGATGTTAATTTATTCCAGATAAATATACTGTTGACAGCAATAAGAAGCTAACAGTGGAAAACTCACAACAGTTAAACTCCAATGCCTGAGGGAGCCACAATTAGCAGAAGAACATTATGTTGCAAACTGACTTAAACTGTAGTCATGTTTCACCAACTTAACATCATACGAAATTTCTTGGTATAAAATTTATGCACCTTAGTGAGAGTTGTATTTCAGTGCATATAATCACTTTATATAACATGCACACTATAGCATAACATGAAGTCATTATGCGGAGATCTCATCTGTCCACCAGCAAGTTAATTTCCGGAATTATTCTAAAAAGTTCGATTCCAGTTGCTGAAAGAGGCACAGCGTGCTCACACCGGTCGAACACAACACCTGCACTTAACATGTAACTGAAATGGAAACCCTATGGAACTTCCTAAAACGCTGCCACATAATTAGGAATATGTACAAGATTTCAAACATGCAGTTCCTTAAGTCCTACCGATATATGAATGTCTAACGAGACAGAAGGATTCAAGATAATTGAACTGTGGGCAGGTTGTTCTGCAGACGGGTTTGGCCGATTCTCTTTGTACCCGAGGCGCTTCTGCGGGAGGATTATCAATACTGAAGGTCTCATGCAACGACAGATTCACGTTGCAGCTGCACCGAGCGTCTCGTTGTTGGCTGAATTTCAATTCGACTACAAGAACTTGAGTATTCAGACATTAAACTGGGTGCCGATATTCGCTATAAATGCTATTTTATGGGGCAGGAAAACATACGACAGTTGCTAATGCGACTGTCTGGCTGGCGGCTGCACGCATGAAGAAATTAAGACCAGATTAAATTCGGAGAATGCCGGCTACCTTTCGTCCAGAACCTGCTTTCTCGTTTGCTGTCTAAGAATATAAATATAAAAATATACGGAACAGTAATTGTGCCTGTTGTTTTGTATGGGAGTGAAACAGTGAGGACAGAAAATAGGCTGAGTGTGTCCTAGAATCCGATGATAAGGAAGGCGTCTGGACCCAAGAGAGGAGAAGTAAGAGGATAATGGAGAAAACTGCATAGTGAGGAGCTTCAAGGTTTTTATTGCTCACTAGACATTATTAGGGCGACAACATCAAGTAAGATTATATGGGCAGGACATGTAGCACGTATTAGGAAGAAGATAATGTATATAGGGTTTTATGGTAAAAGTAAAATTCACCCTACAACAGACCACGAAGGCCCAGAAGGGGTATTTGATGTATAGCTCTACTCTTTCTTAATCTCGGTGCTACTAGATGGGGGTGGTGGTTAACGCCACACCCGGTCCGCTTTACTCCAGAGAAAAGGACCCGGTTCCCATTGTACAGGAGGCTGTGTGGGCCTCAGGGCCGGTCTGGACATGTGCGAAAAATCCCGTCCCCACGAGGCTTCGATCCTGGTACCGTTTAGCGTGTAGTCGAAATACCGATTACGCTATCCCGGCCCACAGGGTTTAGACGGAGAAACAAATTAAAGACACCAACTGGAAGACCTACGTGCAGAGGCGAGGACAACACTGAACATATTTCTCGGAAGAAGAACGGAAGAGCGACGACTGAATTAATCTGGCTCGGGATACGGTCAACTGGCGGGATGTTGAGAACACGGTAATGAACATTCAGGTTACATAAATTTCCCGGGTTTTCTTGACTAACTGAGAAACTATTAGCTTATGAAGGACTGCACTTCATGTAAGCTAGTTCGTGTTACAGCGATTTGCATGCGAGTTTAATATTCGGAGAAGTACATGGTCGATCCTGACCGCAGCCCATAGTACGTCAGCATTACTAACAATGGGACGCAGCCACTAGAATGTCAGCATTACTACCAACTGGACTACACGCAGACGCTGAAACGTCACGTATGATACAGAATACATCCAAAGCAGCAGGCAGTGTTCAACGTGACAGTGTTGGTGCACACATTTTCACATCTGTTTGTCTACCATTTGATAACCAAACGTTTCACTGCACCAAATGCTGCGCTGGCAGTATGTTAATCCTTCGAACACGCTTTGTGTACAAATTGTACCGTCTAGAAACACTTAAACTTTATGGGTGTTAAGTAAGGTGACAAAAAATAATTTAAAGCATGACTTGCAGGATGCGAGCTTAAAACGACTCTTGTATAAAATGTGTGGGGAGAGGAGCACTGGAGCTGCTGGGAGGGGGGGGGGGTAACTTAATTACGTAAAAGAATTAAAAAAACTTTCAGCGTATCGTTGTTATATTTTCTTTTGGTTTCCTGTTTCCATGACCTACGATATTTCTATTCTAGGAGCTACAAACTGTATACAAAGAGACCTTCATATTTTGCTACAAGAATGAACAATATACAGGATGTCCTAAAACTCGCTTTACTGGTATTATTCTCACGCTCCTGGGACACAGTACTTTATTTACAACGAACCACCAAGCAGAATGCGAGAGTGAGAAGCTACATAAGTTGTTCAGTGTTGCCAACTGTTGCAAATAAAAGAACCCGAGGGCATGGAAGAATACTTAAAACAATTAAGTACTTCACTATTTCGGAAGACCAACTTTTGTGACAGCCGGTACTTTGCAAATAAATCTACATGAAACAGCCTGCACAGCGACTGTACCACTGCACAGTCCGCAGGCAGGATACGTACAATGCGGGTCCACTTGGACTTCAGTCAGCACTGATGAAACAAAAGTGTGAACGTTCCCAAAACGCAGTCTCAGGTAAGATTCTGATTTATTGAACGACCCTATATCAGCTGAAGGCGCTATTTAGCAACAATCTGACCGTGGATGTCGGCATTGTGAACCTGTCGCTGGATGATTATGTTTTTTAGAATGACGCTATAGCAGCTGAAGGAGCTACCTACCATCAGTGTAGCTGTTATCACCTTCAAAATATTCTGAATTAGCTGTAAATATTCACGGTGAGTGTCTTAGGAAGGAAAAGTCAAGTTTTTCGATTTGCTGTCAAATTGTTCACGCCTGTACCTTCTTACAAAAAAGTCCCGTTTCCCAGCTTGAATTAACGCCTTATAATTTAATATCCTATAATTATCGGTATTAACAGCGCGATGAATGTGACAAGTTGTGACGTGGCAAGAAGGCTGTCCTTATTCAGCGGAAGTCCATTCCTCGGCGAAACCCCGCCGCTTGGCGAGAAGCCAAACAACAGCCTTTGTTACGACAAAGGGAAAACTCGCTTCTTTAGACAGTAGTACGAGGCTCGATTTTAGCGCAGTTGGTAGGATACGTGAAAGAAATAAGATACCAAGAGCCGATTTTTCTGTACGGAGAAGCTATTATTGAACCAAAACTGTTGTGTGCGATAGGGCGACAGTAATGGGCTAATCAGATACCGACTTTTTTAATTACCTACCGCCTTCACCTTGACGGGTCATTAGGCCTGTAACCTACTGACCCTTGCAGATAAAGGCAGTACGTTCCTCCGAAACGTCGGGGTCAGATTAGCCCGTCACACCCCAGAAGAACGGAATGCTCAGCTACACCGCTGATTAATCCTCAAAAGTGTAAAAAAATCGTGTTAATCACTTCCAGTACAAAAATAAGGAAAATGCACATTAATGACGTACGTGTGCACGATTTTATGTTCTACCAGTAATGCTGAACATTTCTGCCAGTAGTAAAAAGTCGTATGAGTTCTGCTAGTTGCTGTCGATATGGTACAAAGACCGACCACTCAGTGGCACAACACCAGTCCAGACCACGGAACAGCTTACGTAGCGACAAGATACAATGGCTGCTGTTCTCAGGCAGTAAACAGAGGCGTTATTGCTGAGGACGCCGGCTTTACTGTCAATACAAACCGCAGCAAAGGCGGAAGCGACGTACAGCCGGGGAGGATAGGACACGCGTCGCCTACTTTTTAAGACGATATTGGTAGCACCGTGGGAGCCACGGACGGCAAGCGGCGAATAATCTGCCTGCACGAGACCTCCAGCGAGGCAGGCCTGCAGTTAAGTCCGAAGTGTACTGCTGGCTAGCAATGTGTTGTGAATGGCGGACGTAAGGAACTGAAACGTTACAGCAACTGCAGTCCATAAAGTTTGATAACGTATAGACGATTCTAGTAAATGCACCTAGCTGAAACATGTGTTTGGTTCAGTCAGACGTTAGAGCCTTATCAACGCATATACCCACCCACTTCCATTCGTCAAATACTGCCGATGCTACGAAGAGTCACGGTGGCTGCAGTGCCACCTAGGAGTGGTTGATATGCCACGATTCCAGCTAGAAACAAATTCATATCACATTTCATATTATTCATAAGGCAATGCTCACAGGCTCGACTAACACCTGGGGAAGACAGAAATACCTGCTGTTGGACTGGGCAGTCTAGTCAGTGGCGTGAATCAGCGCTGTTTCCATATCTTAAGTTTATCTATGGTATGTTGGAGCGCTCGATACAGCGACTACTGTAGGCTTATAGGTAATAATAAAACTAACCTGATAACTGGTACTATAGAACAGGCAAAAGTACCAAACGGAGGGACAGATATAACCATGTGATAACTTGGACAATGGATAAAGTGACAGGTCAATTACACGGGGAAACGCTAGAGAAAGGTTCAGTTGACGCTAACTTTGAACCCTCATTTTCATACGATTCAGGATCGACAGTCGGCATTTTGGTGTCCCTTTCACTTTTAGTGAACTCATCACAAGTTTATGCGAGAGCTGCAGGAAATCCAGTTTCTGTTCACTTGCCGATAATTAGTCACACAGGGTTCATGTAGTACGGCCACACAGTGCCGCTTAGTAGGTCTTCTTGTTGCTGCGGTGTTCTGCAAATTAGCTTGCTTCTGAAACTGCTGGCTGTAGGCTACTGGCCTCACAAAACTGCAAGTCAACGCACCCCTAAGAGAGGGAAAGTTGGCCGCGAACATGGTGCGTTGTGCAAGCAACGATGCTTAGCTTACCCTGTTTGTTACGGTAAGATGAATTTCACCGTACCTGCTGAAGTTTCAAGTAACTTACGTTAATTTTCGCGGTACAGCATAAACTACAGAACTGCACGTCTGTCCAAGCTGTGATGTTTGTCACAAGAGTGCACGCTCATTTCGGCTGATCCATACAATAAGGCTGTTCGCCCTTGTAAGTTTCATTGTTGCAACTACGTCACGGTGCGAAATCTGAGGATCCCATAGCGTCGATGATAAAAATTCTGGTCTTCTGGGATGTTACATTCAGTAGCGCAGTGGCAGATCCCGACGTTTCGAAGGAACCTACAGCCTTCATCTTCAATGGTTGAGAGGCCACAGAGGTTTTCTAGAAACTGTCAGTCATGTGTCCGACGCCAGAAGCTGTCGCCGACAACTGCAGCTCTGACGCCCCCTGATACACCAAGAGGGAGACAATTCAAGAATAAACCAACTTTACAAAATGTCCTGCAAGTGCGTTTGCATTAAGAGTGCAAGATCAGAGTGGAACACTGTTCACTGTGTCCAGGAGATTTCGTTGGATGTGTCACTTATGAACACCTGTTCTGATTCCTGGATTTAACAGTCCTTAACACATCTCTGATTATCCTTACTGCTAGATGTACTAACAACGAAGAGTCTGAACTGTGACATCACCTGCTAAACTGATGCATGAACAAATAACAAGCACGCTAATTTCAAATAATGCCTGCTACCTTTTTTCCAGAAGCTTTTGTCTTCCACTTTGCCATCCAAAAATATCAAGTTGAAAATACATACAAAACTGTAACATTGAATGCTGATTTGTATGGATGTGCAACGTAGACTGTCACATGAAGGGAAGAACACAAGCTGACGGCGTTCGAGAACAGGGTGCTGGGGAAGTTATTGCGGCCTAAAAAGGAAGTAACGGGATACTGGAGAAAACTGCATAATGAGGAGCTCCATGATTTGCACTGGTCACTATATATTATTGGAATGATTATCAGGGAGGATGAGATGGGCAGAAAACGTGTCATTGTGCATACAGGGTTTAGTGGCGAAAACTGAAGGAAAGACCTGGGCGTAGGTGGGGAATAATATTAAAATGTATCTTTAGTAAATATGAAAGTAGGGCGTGGACTGAAATAAATTCGTTCAGGAGGATAAAGAAAGGTGGCGGGCTGTTGTGAAGACGGTAGTGAATATTCGGGTTCCATCAAATACAGTGAATTCCTGAATTTTCCGAGAAATTGTTAGCTTCTGAAGAAGGACCGTGCTCCACAGATTTAGTCAGTCAGTCAGTGAGCTAGCTACTACGATTTGTTATTTTGCACGGGTGAGCAACTTGGTGCAATTTGGATCCCAACGCCGTCACCACAATACGTATGCACAATGAGGGTGTTTCAGAGCAGACAGCTTAGGGACATAATAGATCTAAGACAGTAAGGGAAGGAAGAAATATTCCTGATATTCACAGTTCCTGCCGTTCTCTTGATAAGCTCTGGTAACATACCCCGAAAGTTCAAACCGCAAATACAACCTAACACTCTCCTTAATCAGCCTTGTCTACCGGTCGTCCTCACGACACACAGACCTATTTCTAGGATCTGCAACCACGGAAGTGTCATTTTGTATTTGTAACACGCAGATTGTTCCTCGTAACGTAAGCATTTTATCCGCTTGCATTTATGTTGGTATTTAGTACATTTTGTTGCCAGGTTATTAACCGCTACCTTTTACAGCACTTTGCCGAAAATACTGCAACAGTCATAAGGATAGGTAGAGTGAGTCCAACACAACTTGTGAATATATTATTTTATTTACAGGCCACACCTTGTAAATAAAATAATACATTCAAAAGTTGTGTTTGACTCACTCTACCTATCCTTATAACTGCAAGCAGCACAACGGGGATGGCTCACTTAAAATCTAAAAACTGCAACAGTCAGTTGTTACCTGATGGCAGTTCTTTCACATGGCTTCACCTCCGGCTTATTAATTACCTACACGTGCCTAACCTATTCTTTAAGTTAAGTGGGCTTATATAATTGGTTATTATACATAAAATGTAACAGGTCACATTCTGTATATACATATATAAGACTATTTAAACTCGTGTAAGCTCTTCGCTATATTCCCCACACGTAATTAATACAACTCAGGTCTAAGTAATCAGACTATACAAATTTTAAGCTCATAACTGGGGGCGGGTTAATGTACAGTGCAATTTCCCTTATGTTCGCCCCATTTTCGGCAGACACCACAGTCAGTGGGCGGTGCTGAGCCACCATCTTGTCCGGAGTCGAGTGTGCTGTTTCAGGTTGGGCAGGTGATTGTGTCATAGAGGGTTTCGAGATCAAAATCTTCTAATCCCGATTTAATGATAAAGTAAAAACTAAAACCTCTGCTAAACGTCAAATTCATTAAGCGCTACTCAGCCCTGACATAAAAATAAACACCGCAGAGTCTTGGTTTCTGGTTAACGATACAGTGCATAACAGAGAAAGAAAATTTAGTCCACTTTTAAGGAACCCGATAATTTTGATGATTTAAATCCAGAGGGCTCCACGAGAAGCATGCACTAACAACACGGAACTTAAAGCCATCTCAGCATTTTCTTGAGGACAGGAAAACAAAACCCTGTCGAAATGGCCGGCCGCAGGAAGTTCCGGATACTCAGAACAGTCAGCAGTTCGGCAAACGACAGAAAACGACTTCACGACATCGTAACGTCTCCCTGAAAGTGTGCTGTTGGTTTAGTAATAATTCAAATTATGTGTCACGACACACACAAATTGTGTCACGTCACATATATATTATGTGTCAGGTCACATACAAATTATGTGCCACGTCACATACAAATTATGTGCACGTCACAAAAATTGTGTCACGTCACATACATATTATGTGTCAGGTCACATACATACTGCGCGTCACGTCACATACAAATTATGTGTCACGTCACATACAAATTACGTGTCACGTCACATACAAATCATGTGTCACGCCACATACAAATTACGTGTCACGTCACATACAAATTGTGTCACGTCACATACAAATTACGTGTCACGTCACATACAAATTGTGCCACGTCACATACATACTGCGTGTCACGTCACACACAAATTACTTATAACCTTTTAGCGTCCATAAAGTTGGTCCCTAGAGGGAATACCCTTGTGTCAATAATATATTAATTATACATAAACCTTCATGCAACCAGTGTCCATCAGAACATTTACAAATATAAGACTAACTTAATCTTTCCTTAAACTACAGTTTCATTAAACAAGACAGACAAAGAATAATTTCCCTGACTGTGAGCTGACCGCCAACGCAACCCTCAAGAGAATCAGGCTTCAGTCGTCCTGTCCAAATGGGGCTAGAAGTGGATGTGATTGTGATGCAGAAACAAACAGGGCGTTACGAATGATCTGCCAACGGCATTGCTTGAAGAACGAGTGGTATGCCATTGGAAACCAACGCGTACAGCTTGGCGTCAATGTAACGTGAATATCATGACGGTGACGAACTAATGGGTTCCTTTGTCACAAGAAAACTAAAGCACAGAAGGCAAAACGGTTAAAAAAGGGGGCAATGCGACTTCTGAAGCAGGAACTAGTTTTTTCGTCTTACGCAAGTAAGGGCAATACTGTCAATCACGTGCATCTACACGTTAGGGGGAATTTGTGACATCACACAGTTGGCCTTACAGTGAAAACACTCGATTTGGCTGTGTTCCCATTCCTGTCCCGTGGCTCAATTGACCATGACAGCTGGGACAGACTATAAACTTACTTACTTACTCCATGGAGCAGAGTCCTTCTTCAGAAGTTAGCCGGTTCTCAGCTAGTCAAGAAATTCCTCGCATTTTATGGAACCCGAATATTCATTGCCGCATTTACAAGTACCCGCCACCTGTCCCTATCCTGAGTCAGATCAATCGAGTCCATGCCTCCATCCCACTTCCTGAAGATCCATCTTAATATTATCTCACCATCTACGCCTGGGTCTTCCAAGTGATCTCTTTCTCCCAGGTTTTCCCCATCAAAACCATGTATACCCCTCTCCTCTCCCCAATACGTGCTACATGCCCCTCCCATTTCCTTCTTCTCGATTTGATTACCCGAACAATATTGGGTGAGAAGTACAGATCATTAAACTCCTCATTATGTAGTTTTCTCCACTCGTTTGTTACCTCGTCCCTCTTGGGTCAAAATATTCTCTTCAGGACTCTATTCTCAAACACCTTCAGTCTACGTTCCTCCATCAATGTAAGTGACCAAGTTTCACACCCATACAAAACAACAGGCAAAATTATAGTTTTGTATATATTAATCTTTATATTTTTGGAGAGCAAACTGGAGGATAAATGATTCTGCATCGAATGACAGCAAGCATTCGCTGACTTCAATCTGCTGTTAATTTCTTCCTGATTAGAATTTTGATACTTTAAGGTTGTACCCAAATATTTCACTCAATCCCACTAGAAGCACTCAAAGTCGCTAAGAAGCACTCAAATCTGCTAAGAAGTACTGAAATCCCCTAAAAAGCAAGCATGTAAATCCACCAAGAAACATTCATTCCCACTAAGAAGCACTCAAATTCGCCAAGAAACACTCAAATTCGCTAAGAAGCAAACACGTAAATCCACTAAGAAACACCCATTCCCACTAAGAAGCACTCAAATCCGCAAATAAATACTCAAATCCACTAAGACGCAGGCACATAAATCCACTAAAAAACACTCGGTCCCACTAAGAAGCACTCAAAGTCGCCAAGAAGCACTCAAATCTAAAGCGACATTTTAATTTCAAAATATTCAGGTTTCAGCAAATTCGTCTTGCACACATTAAACGGAAACTTACGATGGGCGGTCCACATTAAGATTACATTTTTCCGTAACGTAATGTCATGTACTGTGTCAGACAGGTGGCAACGTTTCGTAGCAGTCTGCTGCTTCCTTGTTCAGAGAAGTACCGTTACTTTTCTACGGCACAACAGAAGAGCCTTTCAAAATGTTGGCACATATCTACAGCGCTAGACCGTGTCATACTCCGGAAGACAATCTTATTGTTACCTCCTGAAAGCTCAGTGGTTGCTAAATATACCACCAGATTTAATATTAAAAACTCTGGGGAATTTTCCGCCACAGATTGCCTTTGTCGGTTCCGTTTGATTCTGGCAGTAAACGGCGACTGTTTCCCTAAAACAGCATAACTGGATAGTTTTTATACTGATGAAAGAGTCTGTTCCAATATCACAAGAGTTCGTTCTGTGCTGTGGCCTTCATCGGCAGGCCTACGGGAACACAAGACTATGGGCCAACAAAGTACATGACGATGAAATGCCAAATGAAAGTTCCATGGACGACAATGTCTGTCCCAGTTGCTGCCTACCATCAGTCCGCCCATCCAGCCCTCAGAATATCCGTCCGGTTATCCGTCCATCCATCAATGCCTGCCTGCCCGCCCGCCAGCCCGCCTGCCTGCGTTCCTGCCTGCCAATTCTTTCCATGTGCCCATGCACCGCTATGACACATCAATGAGGATCACCGCTTCCCGTTTTCGTGTAACTACATGTTGTAAATGAACATTTGGTAGAACTCCTTTGGATGGAAGATGGGCCCATCGCAAGGCCTCCGTCTACACATGTACATTCAAGGGACAATACGCATTAACCCCACAACGCCAACGTTCGCCGATACACTTGAAGAACGAAAAGTGAATACAGAAGCGATGTTTGTATTTAGCTTGGATACAGTCCTCTAGAACGTATTCAATTAGCAGCCTCTCTGGAACAGCATGTTCTTGAACTGCACAAATGACGTTGTATTTGAGGTGCTCACAGCGATGGTGCTGTAGATCCTACCGTGTTGCTGGGCGTGTAGTTCTAGACGTCTCGAAGGACTGTAGTGCCTTCATCTTCAGGGCTAAGCAGTCCAATAAACTGCTTGACAATGAAGATCAAGGAATTACAATTCTTCTTTCCTTATCATAAAATTTCTGACATGTGTCTCGTTTAAAATGTAGGTTCTGAGGGTGGTGACCATGAAGTGTGACGTCATGTACGGCTGCAGCGTTGTAAATTATGTATCAGAAGACCGTCCTTTGAATTATGTGGGGTCAACGGCAACAGATAAGGAACGAAACATTTGTCTCTTACACAGAGCTTGTTATTTTATCTGGCAATTATCGTTCGGCGTTTCGCGCCGCTACTCCCCCACGGGGGTGGCGGTCGAGTGACTCCGCTAATGTTAATACCGTACATAGGCCCCTATGGAGCGTCACACAAAATAATGACCCTTGTGTCAAGCAATGCGTCTGATAGAAGTGAAGAGAACTACGACAAGCTTTGAGAAAGCCAGCTATGGTCTGCATCATACTCGAACACAGGGCCTGCCAAAGAGAAGTCAGACGCGCTAACATTTGATTGTATCTGCCGCGCGTTTCCAGCATTTACGCAATGCGGCCGAGCCATGAACACGCACTATGCAATGAATTCCGCACAGGTACGCATGTGCGTCAATGATACAGTGAGGCGGATAGCTGCGAAGGGCTTTCCGGTATTTGGCAGGATACGGGTGCGGCAGGGACATATCAAATCAGGGACAGCGTGCTGGGAAAAACAATGACTTTTCAGGAAAATGCCATAAGGTAGAATTTGTAATGAAGAGGAATGGGATACAGTCCTTCTTGCTCAAAACATTCCATTAGTGTGAAATAACACCTGACTAACAAACTGTTCACTGTGTGAGAAATTATTGCAAGGCACAAACTTTTCATGTCATTTTGACATATAAACCTTACCTGAGAAGGATGGAAAAATGTGCGTTTATTCCCAAACAAGCATTTATTATAGACCCAAAAATAAAATATTAATTGGAAGATCAGAGAAGAGATAATCCGACGAGGCTCGAGCCGCCGCGTTATTTGGCCATACTTCAAGGCTGCACATTCCAGAAGGCCGTGAACCAATACTCACGGCCCCAAAACCCAACAATCCTATCTCTTAGACCAGTTAGTCTAATAAGTCCTACTGAAGATTCGGTTGAGAGCATCAACCGCACTTTGTTATGTAATTAGCATTAAGACAGTCAAAATACGAATTGTGCACTCCGCAGCATGGTCCACAAACTTGACCAGCGCGTTCCTTACTGTCAACAAGCCGTAAGGTTTCAGGGCATAGGGCAAGTTTCACGTCATTTAAACCCGCAAGAAAAGTACGCCCCTTCCTGAGCGTATTTTCATAAAACTCGTTCATACTCAACAGAATTACGTGCAGCTCTCTTACCGAATTGCAGCCAAACTGGACAACAAATGTTCGTTAGAAACACTCTATATTGTTGGCATCTCTGTGTGCTATACGATGACGCATTTGACGGAAGTGACCGGTTGTTACATGCACAGTGTTTTCACTGCACTGTGTTATTATACCGAAACGTAATAAATGTAACAACAAACAACGTCCAGTACAACTTGTTTCGCCAGTACAGGTCATGTTCAGGTTACTGTAAAATGTAATGAAGTTTCGTTGTTGACTGTACTCACATGAAAGCTGCTGGTGATGTGATGTGCAGCATGTGCGTCTGATAAAGTTGTGCTGCAGTTCTATATATTAAACCAACAAAATGCACTAATTAAAATGTGGCGCAAGTATGAACTACGGAGTTCGTGTAGTGAAAGACAACACTCAGCTGCGTCTTGCTTGACTACAGTGAATGGGGCAAATGGGCTTAGTCACAGTTGCTATTCGGCCACGTACTGTGCACACACCAGTCCGTTCAGTGAGCGGTGGGGCGGCCACGTACTGTGCACACACCAGTCCGTTGAGTGAGCTGTGGGGCGGCCACGTACTGTGCACACGCCAGTCCGTTCAGTGAGCGGTGGGGCGGCCACGTACTGTGCACACGGCAGTCCGTTCATTGAGCTGTTGGGCTGACCGGTTCCAACCAGGCACAACCACCGCTATTCGGATTCTGACTTCTGTCCGTTCTTGTTCCAAGCGCGTATTTTACCGTCTATAGACAGGCCATGACCCCACTGCTCAACATTCTTACATACTCAGCACTTAGTAAAATCCTCTATTAAAACACAGTCGTTAAACATCCGTAGAAATAATCAAACAGTCGATGAATACGAATAATTATTTAAGTAAAGAACATGACTAGAAAAGTATAAGGGCGACAAAGGTCATCGTGTTGCAGTCAGAACATAATGCACACAGAAATATAGGAGTGTCAGGTAATGCACACAGAAATACAGCGGTGTCAAGTAATGCCCTAAATTTCTGTTCACATGAAAAAGTTAGCAAGTCAACCGCGCGCACAAATAGTACCAGTTCATCAGCAGTAAACGATGTCTTTGATCAGGGACGTGCTGAACATCCCCGCTTTTCAGAGTCCATCTACACGTAGTCCAGTGTTCCCCAAAGTTTCTTCCATATTCCCAAGAAACCGGACATTCTTAAAGGTTTACAGGCATCAAGAAGTTGAAAGTGGGCAAGGAAACTCAACTGCCGCTAAACTATTGTAAAGAAAATTTATTTATAAACAGCTCACACAAAAAAAAGTCAACTTATATTAGAAGAAGAGTATAAGAGTAATATTTCTCTTTTTTTAATTATCTAACCTGCTTCGATATTCTTATTTACTTATGCACGGGTTCTCCTGCAACCACTTACGATAATCTGGGGAACTCTAGTTGGAAGAGACTGGTCCAGACGGCAAAACAGGTTTCAGATTCTTTGAATAAGGGCCTTAGATATCAATGTGACACCGAAGTGCATCCATGAGAGGCTAAAGCAGCAGTGAGTGCTGTCGATACCGTAGGATTGTCTGTAGGCCTCGGATCTTCATTGCAGTCAACTGCACGGCTGTGATATGGGATCACGTGCTTGTGGTTCACCTCAGTTACTCTTACTGCTTCGTTTTTAGTGTTTATAGAGAGCACATAGATCATGCGAAGCAAACTTATAACGAAATGCATATGCAGGTCACATGAGAAAACAGGATATAAACTATAAATAATTATACGGCACATTTCCTTCAAAGTCCGTCAGAGGAACACACAACTTCTTGAACAACAGCAGGTCCTTTGTTACCGAAGATATTCGGCGCATTTTATAAAATCCTAGGGTTTATTGCCACGTTGGAAGGACCCTAGAACCTGACCATAACCTCCCGAGCCAGATGAATCCAGTCCACCCCCTCCTATCGCAGTTCCCCCAGACCCATTACGTTTCCGTCCCATCTATGATTAGACATTTCAAGTGGTTCTTTCCTTCAGGGTTTCCTGCCAAAATTCTGTCCGCATTGCACTTCTCCCCATACACGCCACATGATGTGATCAACCTAACAATGCCTGGTGAGCACAACAATTCAAGAAACTCCTCACCCTCCTCTTAATTCCTCCCTTTTAGGCCCAAATATCTTCTTCAGCACCCTGAATCCTGGAATTTTCTGGAGTATTACTGTCTTAGAGGAACAGTGGTAACGCCATCTCCGTGCGGGTCTGTATCAGGGCAAAGCTGTGAACGTACAGGTATCATCGGTGTGGGTCGGTTATGTGAAGGGAAATTCAAAGAAAAATGGCTTTATAGCATGTGTCATCACAGATTAATTTTTCTTCAAATCAGGATGGTCTCCACATCACTACATATATATACATACATACATACATACACACACACACACACACATATATATATATATATACATACATACATACATACATACACACACACAAAGAGAGAGAGAGGGACAGAGTTGTATCCGTAACTCGGTGCAGTTTCCACCTTGACGCCACTTCAGTTTCGCTACCATTACGAGGGATTTCAAGACATTCCCCGCACTTTAACGTAGGCACATTTCCTACTGTGCTTTGATCGATTTGTAGCAGAAGATGGAGCGTTCTGCATGCTCACCATCTCGTTTGTTTGAAACGTAATATTGTAAAACTGTACGTATTGCACATAAACGACAGACACACAGTTTAGGTTAGCAGCTGTGGACAGTTCCGCTGTAATACGCACGTTAATCTCCTCATTAAAATTGTCCATAGTTTTATTCTCCTCTCTGGGGCCAAATAGTAAATGAAGAAACATAAATTGAATGTGGTCCTTATATTAGTACAGAATATGCCACTCTGTTTAATACATGCCGCTACAGCAACTACATGTGTTATTAGTCACCGCACGTTACTTAAGTGCACCAGTATACTGTATTTGTTACGTTATTCCAGCCGTCACAAAGTGGCACTATGTAATAACAGCAGGCCAAGTGACCGCCATAACATTCACGCACTACTCCACGCCCTTGTCCAGAGTTTTTCCTAATGTTTTATGATTTATTGACTCATTATACTAACGGCTGTTCGCATATTGCTGCGAAGTCGTAACGCCTCACACCAACGACATTCCAGTTCCACGCTGAAGACCCCCTGTGCTGTTTAACAACCGTCGGCCACTCCGTGTCCACACATCGTCATGTCCGAAACTGAAAGAAGGAACGCAACGACACGCGGAGTTCTGAACAAGGGACTGTTAAGAATTCCTTACTTAATAATAATCGTTGCGCAAACTGATATTATGTCGAATTGTGGATATGTTGAGGAACACAAGAACAAAAACTACAAAGCCACACAATTATACAGGATGTTTAAAACTGCAGTGAAATGAGTCGGTGAATAATGGAAATAGGGGTGAAACCGCAGTGCCTTATCTGTGAATAAGATACAGAGTGGGAATACAGTGATGACATGCAGACTGCAGTGACGGGAGGCAGACTGCAGTGACGGAAGGCAGACTAAAGTGATGACATGCAGACTGCAGTGATGAGATGCAGACTGCAGTGACGGAAGGCACACTGCATTCACGGAAGGCAGACTAAAGTGATGACATGCAGACTGCAGTGATGAGATGCAGACTGCAGTGATGGAAGGCACACTGCATTCACGGAAGACAGACTAAAGTGATGACATGCAGACTGCAGTGATGAGATGCAGACTGCAGCGACGGAAGTCAGACTAAAGTGATGACATGAAGACTGCAGTGACGGCAGTTAGACTAAAGTGATGACATGCAGAATACACGAGGCTACACGTCACATTAACTCCATGTTTAAGACAGGCTACATGTCACATTAACTCCATGTTTAAGAGAGGTTACATGTCACATTAACTCCGTGGTGCAGAGTCCTTCTTAAAAACCCACCAGTTTCTTGGTTGGTGACGAAATCCGCCGCATTTATGAAACCAAGAGTTTCACTACCGTGTTCACAACAGCTCACCACTTGTCCCTATCCTGCGTAATTCCAGCCCACGTCCTCCCATCCCATTTCATTACATTCTATTTTAATACTATCAGCCCATCTCGCCAAAGTCTTCCAGGAGGTATCCTTCCTTCAGCTTGCCCCACCGACAGTATACGTATTTCTCGTCTCTGCAATACATACCACATTCCCCGCACACCTCTTCCCTCTTCCCATTGTATATCACAGGTTTAAATGAAGCTATAACAGCGTATCTGTGCAATATGGAGGCAATAAGCATAAAACGCGCTCATCCGACGATTTGCAGTGTTTTATATTTCGTAGCCATGGAAAACCAAGGTAACCGTAGACTAAGGGGTAAGCCAGCTCAACAGATCTTTGATTCTGCGTTGTAAACGGAATAATAAGAAACACCAATTGGTGCAGTGTGTGCTGCCACATTCACTGCGACTGCTACGATTCTCTTCAGTGAGGACAAACAAACGGAACATCACAGTGACTTTTTGCGCGAAATCCGACGGAACAGTCGAAAAGTCTTTTCTGTCTACTCGGCCCGCAGTCTAAGTGCCATGGCTGCCCTGCTTACAAAGCCCAGCGCATCTTCTGATCGATACAACGGAGAAATGCACAAGAAAAAAAAATCCTGAGACTAAATAGAGAAAAATTGAATATATGAAAGTTGCGTGTATGTTAAGACATCAGTGTCTTTACCATCTTAGGATTATAACTGTAATCAGTCAAACATTCTTTAGGTGTGGCATCCGGCTGCGTGTCAGTGCTAAAACTGTCTGCTTTCAAGCAAACTCCATTAAAATAGCTCGTTTTAATATATAAATAATTTTGAAAATAACAACATTTTAGCGTAGAAATTAAAAGCAGCATAAAGCCGCAATTGTTCGCACTGCCTGTACAAAACCCATAGTGCACAGAAATGCGGGCCTTCTCTTGTGGCGATCAATTCAACATCATTTCCAAGGTAGAAACTTTCTTGCTCGGCGAACTAACATCACCATTAGGGTGTGTCTGAGCGTGGTCTTCAGTTCGCAGTCATTTAAATGTAATGAGACAGAAAACTGCAGTATAAACACATGTCTAGAAAGTTTGTAAAGTTTCTAACACCCGACCATTTTCTGATAGTTATGGAAATTTCCATTCCTGTTCGTATCCCTTTAGGTGGGAACTGACGTATCTGTCTGTGCACAAGAAATAGATATTAATTTACAAAGATCGTGGATGAGTGGGTTTTGTCAAAGTAAGTTCATTGGACAAACGAACTGCAGTTTCCTACAAGTTGGTATCTTAAATCCCCCCGTTGCAGCGCTTCCCAGCCGCTGTCTAGCAGAGGATAAATGTTTTATTTGTATTTGGAGACGGGCAGAGACGAACGAGAATACAAGGTGGGTTAGGTCAGGCATGACGAGATGCGCGGCAACAATAGTGCCATAAATGTGTGCCTTATACGCCGGCGTCTCATCACCAGGGGTATACATCACGCAATTTCATGACTCCCACCCTTCATTTTTGTTGATACTCAACAGCGCTATATCGACTGCAGTTGTTACTTGGTGTCCAATGAACATACAGGACGTCTAAATCTATGCACCACAATTCTTCTTGAGAAGCTGTGAGTAGTTTAGTTGACCAATAAATTTCCACCGTTATCGCATTCTATTCTGAGCCTGCTGAATCCACCCAGCTATACTCTATATATTTAACGTTCATTTTAATAAATATGGCCATGTCCGACAATGCATTTTGAGCGGCCTTCTTGCCACAACTTCTCTTGCTTCTCCTATGTCCCATGTTCCACGCCCCGCCCTTCTTCCAGTTGATTAGTGTGTCAGTATTCAGTTATAATTTGCTGTCTTTAGACAGGGGTGTGTAACTTTGTTACTTTAAAGGTAGAACATAGGCTAAGAGTGCTCAAGCGTGTGGTACTCAGAACGACATTGGTCTTAGGGAACTACGTATCAGGAAACTGGAGTAAACTGAATAATGAGCTTCATAAAATGTACTGAGTAGGATGGGAACGGCATGTAGCACGTTCCGGAAGAATAAAAATGCACACAGGATTTTTGGTGGGGAACCTGAAGAAGAGAGGCCAGTATGGTCGTAAAATTATCAATAGGCCTCAAACACAAATCTGGGGCATTCGATGATGCAACTGAAAATAAAAATGTAGGATATAAGGAGAAGAACTAGTAGAGTAGCAGACATTTATGGAACCAAAAGATGGAATATCTGAAAGCTAAACTTAAAATGAACGTGATAAAAACAGCGAAAACAGGAATACTCGAAACTTGTGTGGGGCCGTAACAAATTTATGAAGGGTTACTAGCCTAGCTGTAGCTCAGTGAGGTACGTGAAGGGTGATGTGTTTGCCGGGTACCAAAGTATACTTAAGACGTGCAAGAATGACTTGTGCCAGCTGTTGAAAGTACATGGGGCTAATGATGTTAGGCAGACTGAAGGACTTACAGCAGGCACAGATGGCTACTGTCAAGCAGAAAGGACACAGATAACCAGGTACTGATCAAAGTCCAGGAGTGATTCAAGCAGGAGGCGGGGGATGCGTTCTGAGATCCACAACTGACTAATTCTATTTCCAGTAAGGAAGAAATGCCTCAAAAGTGGAAACAGTCAGCCAATGCATCTATTTATAGGTAGAGTGATAAAACGGAGTGCAGAAATTACAGCTGCATATCATTGTTACCAACTGCATACAATTGTATTCAACATTCTCTGTCAAAGTCAAATCCATACAAAGACGAAATTATTGGGGATCATCAGTGTGGGTTTAGACGCAACAGGTCAACTACTGATCATACAATGTGCACTTGAGAAAAAATGGGAATACAATGGGACAGTGCACCAATAATTTACAGACTTCAAGAAAGCCTGTTTAGTTAGGAAAGAGATTTTGTATGACATACTCACTAGGTTGGCATCGCGATGACACCAGTTCGGTTAATAAAGTAATGTTTCAATTAAACGTATAGTAAAGTCCATACAGGGAAACACCTGTCTGCCACATGTGTCAAAGAGATGCTTTATGGCCACTGCTTTTCACTTTTGTCATTAAGAAGGCTCAAGCAAGCCAACAGGTGTTGAAACTTAATGGAACACATCAACTGATGACGTTAATTCGTTGAGTAAAAACACAAATATTGGAGGAGAAAACAAAATATTTATCAGTCGCTACCGTAGAGACTGGTTTGGAAGTAAATGCTGAGAAAACTGTGCAGGAGTTCATGTCTTGTGAAAGAAAGCAGGAAAATATCACAAGGACAAGCTATTAACTCTTACAAATTCTGGCAAATTTCACACCCAGGAACAACTCTTATGTATCAAAATTGCGTTTATAAATAAATTAAAAGCAGAATGGACCAAGGGAATGGCTGCTGCTGCTGCCGTTAGGTACAGAGTAATTTGTCCCTGTGCTGCTGTAAATAATATAAAGATAAAATGTACAGAACTAGAGGTCTGACTATTGTTCCGTATGGGTGTGACACTTGGTCTCCCAAATTAAGGAACGAATATAGGTTGAGCGTGTGTCGGTGCTGATGACGATATGTGAGACTAAGAGAAACGAGGAAAGGGGACAGTGGAGGAAACAGCACCATGAGGAGTGCCACGGTTCGTACCCCTCACCAAGCATTGTTTGGTGATAAAATAAAGAAAAATGCTATGAGAGGGACACGTGGCAGGTATGGGGGACAGGAAAGGTGCAAACAGGGTTTTGGTGGGGAAATGTGAGGGAATGAGGCCACGTGGAAGATCTAAGCGCAGATAAAAAGATAATATTAAAGTTGGTCCCATAGAAGTCGGTTATGGGGGTGCAGACTAGATTGATATGAGTCGGGAGAGGAACAAGTGGCAGAATGTTGTGAACACGGTGATGAACGTCTGGGTTCCATAAAATGCTGAAATTTCATGACTAGCTGAGGAACTGTCAGATTCTGAAGAATAATTCTGGTCTATGAAGTTAGTTACTATTTTCGGAGTCAGGTCTTGTAAGACGTGACGCAGTTTCTCGCTGGGTTCGTGCTGAAAGACGTTTCGAAGGAACAGAACGCCCGCGTCCTGAGTCTTTGACCACGAAGGCACTACCACGTTATTAACCAGGTTGGGACATTTCGTCTTTCGGTTTGAACTGCAGGGAACAAACTGCTTAACGTCAGCTCACTAAGAGCTGCGATTGTTTAATTTACGGCAAAACACAGCTTCGTTAAATTCTTTAAAAACCTTTTACCAAAATACTAGGCGACTAAAAAGCCAAAGTGACGAATTAATAACGTCTTTTGAAATGTAAGACAGAAATCTCCACGTGGACATAACATGCAAGAGCTGTTCCGCCTCATTGTACCGAGGTCTTGCATTAAAATAGAGTTCATGGTGACATGGCCAGAAGAGGTGCGTGCGTGCGTGTGTTTTGTCAGAAGGGAAATTCATATTTCACATAATTGTAAAGAAACGGATCTGTAAGTCTGTGCAACTCAAATTAAAGCTCAAAAACTGACGTAGCGTTCAGCTTGCACGGAGTCGCTTCAGGAGATTTTAATCACTTTACAAAGAGTTTACGAGTCAATCTCCAATATCCCTAAAATCCACAATAATCTCCAATATCCCTAAAATCCACAATCTCAGTTTATAATTTGTGGTGACGTAAATACAGACTAGTTCATTGAAAACTACTGAAAAATGCCACTAAGCTCATTATTAAGAATAGGCGACTGGTCACATGCAATAAACTTTGCAATAAGACATTACAGTGAGCAGATTGCCGCAACTTACAATATTTCTGTGAACGAAAGAAAAGCAAACTCATCTCTCACACCTTCCACAGTCTGTCGGATCATGGCACCCAGTTTCTTACAATCAATTCCTTTTATGTAACAACAAACACAGAACCTTAGAAGCAGGGAAACAGCACAGCAACAAACATAGAACCTTCGAAGCCGAATAATAAATAGTGAAACAACCGAGAATGTTCGAATTCCTCTAGAAAATAAAACGCGAGAACCAATTTAAAAAGACGATACCAAAAAAGACGTTCACTCATTTTAATGTACCTTTCTATATATTTCTGAAGACAGTTTCCGAGCTAAATATAAAGTACTGCAACAGGAAGATGATCGCTTACGCAAGAAATACAAGTATTTTGTAAATGTACAAGAAGTCTACATATCTTCAGAAGAAAAGTAATGTTCCAAACTTGAGTTTTATCTTAAGTACTGTAAAATCGTGAACACCTTGATAACAAGAAGCAAAATACAATGCTACATTACTTATGGCAAATTCGATAACAAAATACCTAAGAAATTACGAAGCATTGCAAAAAAAAGATACAGGAAAAGTAAATTCATCCGAATGCATGTCCTTCCTTTTTAACACAGGCTAAAAACACAAAGAAGCCAGAAATCGCGGCTGATGCCTTCAATATTTTTTTTTTCTGAGTAGCCGAAAATTCCTATTTACATTAAATAGGAAAAGATACCACACTGTCTTCAAACTGACCATTTCTTGGAAACTTCTCTGGTCTTGAGATTACAAATAACAAGGAAACAAAGATAAAAGTATATGAAGGTCCCCCATATCCAAAAACGCATCAAATTATAACAAAATAAATAAAATTTTGGGAGCTTATGAATCTTAAATTAGTAACCAAATAAGCTGTATTTGTAATCACCATACATAGGTGTTTTCCTTTACAGTGTAAAAATCGTCATAGTAAAACCACTGTCCAAAAATGAAAGAAAATTTGCATCACAAATTATAGGTCTATTTCACTATTGTTTTTTTAACATGCCTGAGAAGTTTAGGTACAGCGGATATGCCAACATTTACGTACAGTACCAACAACATACCGGTCCCAGAACAATTTGGCTCCAGGAAAGGGGCATATATTGAAAATGCTGCCTAGAGTCTAACAGATGGGGTATTCAAATATCTTTAAACACAGGCCTATTGGAGGAAATGTTTGCAATTTGACAATGGCTCCTGACTGTGTAAATCACGACATCTTGCTGGCTAAGTTACATTTTTGTGACATGCATGGAACAGGCACAAACTGACGCGTAGAAAACAAGTTGGAACAACGTCAGGTAATAATGCTCAGCACTGTTTCTCAGCCTTGGGGAAAATAAAGCATTAAGTTCCCCGTTAATTTTCATTGCACATATAAATAACCTTACCCCAAGGATAATTCCTTATCACCACCCATAATATTCCCTAATGACAGTAATGCCATAATACCTTCTCAAAACGACAGTTATCTGTCTTCAGTACCAAACACAGTTCGGTCTCAGATGAGTATATGTTAATAAATAGTGAATGGGGCAGTCGCGGTTGTGACCGAGTCTCTTGACATGTATATCACAACGGGACGTCACACATAACTGACAGTAAGCTGGCCATAAATGTAGATAACACAAATATAATTAAATTAAAAAGGAATAATTCTCTACAACATCCATTAAATACTGGCTACGATGAAAAACACACAGATCAGAGAGGCAATACAAAATTTCTTGGCTTACAAACTGTAAGCATCTGAACCGAATAAACCATATGACTCAATGCAGCATGTTTTGTAGTTAGGTCTATTATTCACATACTGAGCACTGATACTATATAACAATTTTGCTTATTTGCAGTCTATTAAGAAATACGGAATATTCTGTGTGTGTGTGTGGGGGGGGGGGGGGTTTCACCTTACAGCAAGAAAACATTTATTCCATAAATGCAACTGTTAAAATTACGGTCATGGCAGGATGTAGAAGTTCAGGTACAGGTTTTCTTAAGAGAATGGAGACTGCATCTGTACAAGTGTGCTTAAGAAACTGGAGACTGCACCTGTACATGTCTGCTTAAAAGACTGCAGACTGCACCTCCTCTGTATGCATACACATTTTAAGTAAACAGAAAAATGTTAAAATACTTTGGCAGTACACAGTATCAAGATAACGAATAAACACCACCTTAAAAACAAACTGCCACCATCTCACGTGTTCAGAACAGTAAAAACTGTGCTGTCAGCAAAATTTTCAGTTAACCTTCGGGCTCCATGGACGTGGAAATTCTTGAGTAGCGGACGGAAGATTGGCTTCTGGTGGAAGACTTTAAGGACTTAACTGCACAGTTAATTGCGTGCAAACATTATTATTACTATTATTATTATTAATTATTATTTGTTGTTGTGCCTCTGGTGCATGTTACCTAGGGCAGGGATTGTTAACACCAAGCTTTCTGCATCAGGCATTCCTTAACATCAGACCGCACGATCTATAAGGTAGAATGACATTTAGTCCATCAGTTCCTGTTACAGTAGCCCTTATATTCTCAAGCTCCAAGTTTTGTGCTACTTTCTTTCTTTGGTTTACCCATTTACATTTACTCTAATATAAAGTTAACCTAAATGTCTCACTTCTATGTTCTCAGTACAGTTAATTAATTGCTTATAATCTACATCCACATTTACATTTAGCCATTCACTGTTCAAAACGTCCTGCACCCACCTCAATTTTTGCGTTTGCGTGCATTTGAAATAAATAAATAAATATCCCTCTTTTCCTCTCTACACAGTGCACAACTTCCCCTTTGCACTCCCCACTTCATTACCCTCTAAGTAACTATAAAAAAAAGAACTGTAGGAATCGAACAGATGCTGTTTTTTCTAATATTATTAAATTTTATGTACAATAAATTACGTCGTTCTACGTGTGCACCAAGCTGAAGCCATCTGTGAGGCACTTCACTGTACTGTGAAAACCTTAAATTTTTAACCGACTTTGTAACAGGGTTTGGTGTTGTGACACACACACACTCACACACACACACACACACACCACACACTCACACCCACACACACACACACATGACATTCTTGGCAACCAACAATTTTGTTGTGTAGCTACCCGTTTTTTCTGCGTAGCTGTACGTAGTTGGTACCGTTGCAGTGCCCTGAATTACAAAGAGGTAAAATCAGGGGAATTCTGCGTCCAGAAAATTACAACACAAAATAAAACCTCTGTATATTCCACACCCCATCACACAGCCGTAAATTATGTTAAAAACACAAACATGTTCTACATTGCAACTGCCAATTAGAATACAATTAAACAATATTCACTTACCTTAAGAACATCAGGCAATAATCTCCATGCCGATTTCCGTACTACAGCCTAGATGAACGCAATGCAAGAGGACAGATTCACTTCTCACTAGTGCATAAATTAAACAAAATCAAGCAAGAAATATTCCTGTCATTTCATTTCCCTATTAACTCTTCGAAGTTTAAAATTAACCCAAATAACATGTCTACATGACAGTTCAGTTGCTATTGCACGGGAAACACTCTGTGTCGCCATTGCACAGGCCGACCAGCGAATGTTGTTTAGGTTAGTAACCACTGCGTCACACGAAACACATAAATACACTGCGCGTGAAAGATTCAGAGTTGTTTAGATGGCAATATAATAAGCACTGAAACACATGTAACAACGGCACTTAACAAGAAGTCTTGCTTCTAAACTTAATACGTGAATGTAAACAGAACGCGAGGATACTAAGAGGAGGGTTAGTTCAGTCGGCACTGCTACGAGAGGTCGCATGAGCGTTCTGCTTTGAATCGATGATCGATATTTGGCAACTCGATTTAACTAGGCCGACCGTAGGCTGCAGAACGTTAGTTAGCACACCTGCAGCTTGTCAACACAGCAGAATATGATAGGACAAATCAGAGTTTGGGGCGATATTCAGTCTTACTGTAGTTGGTAACTCTTTCCTTTGGCGTGTTGTTATAATTTGTAAATTTAACACTCCCTGATCGTAATAATTATTTTTACGTATTTATATTTTGTTTTATGAGATGGGCGAGGCATGTGGCATACACGGGGGAAGGCAGAAATGCATACTGGGTTTTTGTACGAAAACCTGAAGGTTAAGAGACTACTTGAAAAAAAGCGTAAATTGGGGGATAAAATGCAGCCAGACCTGCACGAAATAAGATGGGAGAACGTGGATTGGGTTAATATGGCTGAGGGGACGGACAGGCTGCTGTGAACGCGGCAATGAACCTTCGGGTTCCTTAAAATTCGAGGAATTTGACTGGTTGAGGAACTGTTATTTTATAACGAAGGACTCTGCTCCATGAAGTTGATTAGTCATTTACTAGTTATATTCAGTTTTATAAGCAATACACTCTGTACATTGTTATAATATAGTGTGTTTTTGTATAGATATCCGAATACAGATTTATATATATATATATAAGCACGTACTTATATACACATTCATATAAATAGAACCTCCTCACACAGCACAATAATCTAAAGACACCAATTTGTAATTTACATCTTCTCTTCTCCGGACAGGAATAAAAATTAAAATCTGACAGCTGTACAACAGTCCATTCCTTTCGACCAGACACTCGGAACTCATTTCACTTCACCCCACTTGTAAGCCTGTGCTGTCTACTTGGTACTCCTGCAATCGACTCCGGGCGGCTGTCTTTCCTCCAGTCATACAAAATGGAGGCAGCTGAAACAGCGTGAGAATCATATCAACAAAACAGAAAAGGCAGAAAGTCCTGCAATTACAGAATATGATTTTTCGATCGGTTTGTCGCAGTGGAGCACAAATTTTAACATTGGACCTGAACTCGTTCCCTTCATTTTATTCAGAGGCTCCAAAGGAAAGGGCAAGTATCAAGCAGCAGTGCATCAGTTGTTACAGCGCTTCTATTTACGACTGCTGTAGCACCAATATTCAATCATCCGTACGTGTTTCCTGTCGCATTTCAACATGTTCTTTGTCACGAGACGTCACCTTGTCCGCTTCCCTGTATGAGTTAAGAAATTTCTTGGCAAAGAAATAAATAATAATGCACCATTTCTGTATAACAGATGATTGCAGTGAACATTTCCCAGCTTGTTGCCAATGTTACTTCCGCAACACTTCTGCCTGTGCTCGGCCATTTTCAGGGAAATAATTCACGTTGAACACTGAGAATTACCGCTGGCTTTACATTTGTGTTGTATCCACGTTAAAGTGTTTTGTGTACTGAAACAATGGTAATTACAAATTGCAAGAATTTGTAGAATAAGGTACTGTTGACGCCATACCGCGGTAACGGCCGGTTCTACATGAAGGATTATGCTGATGACGGTCGGGCATAAGCCGAAACATGTCGTTACGAACAACCCAGACAAACAGTAGGGTTAATAAATTCCTCTAGTGTACAGAGATGGTGTTCTGTTAATTGTCATTGTAAGCTTGTACACGACATGTATGGATAATTAAAAAAAAAATAGATCAATCAGGCATGTGTGAAGTCTACTGCATGTTACGAGATCCTGCCCACGTATGAAAGTTTATTTACGTGTTCGATATCATTCGCATTCATTTTGAATGGTTTGTTGCTTTTTTTCATTAATTTTGAATGAATAAGTATTCTCACAGTGCGTAAACCGGCAAATTTTATGTCGCTCTCAAAGTCCCATAGCTGCTTTCCACATTAACAAAGGCGTGGCCCAAAAAGCGCATATGGCTTGCAGACTTCATGTCTTGCAATTGTTCTGAGGTGCCCCAGTTAATTCCTCTCCTTTTTCTCCTTCAGTCTGTTCGTCACCTCACCATTACACAGCTACATCACCGTCTTACCGTCTCACTCCCGAAACAACTGGTACTGGGGCTGTCAACTGTCCCAAATGCACAACTTGACGACATCTTCAAATGTCACGTGCACTGAACAGCACACAAGCTATTGCTATGCCACATTTTGTTTGTATTTACAGAGACGGAGGCTGTCTCAAAATTAAAAAAAAAACTGATTACCAGCTGGCAACACATTCCATATTCCACTCAACAATAATGCATCCTGCCTCGTTTTCAAGTAACTCTCTACACATTTTTTTTTTTAGAGAGGCCATCCCGTTGTGTATATCAAATTGTATAATATATTATGTATCGTCAATACACAACATACATCAAGACCAGATGCAATAATTACAATTAGGTTATATTTGGCTACCTGTTTCGGCCGTAGGCGGCCATCTGCAGGCCAACTAAGAACAATATTAAGGTACAGTATAAACAGTATTCAATGGAATCCAATTGAGTACTATTTTTACTGTACCTTAATATTGTTCT